>ORJL010442667.1_pt1 | contig 22666 bp, 27 predicted proteins | sample 1779941 | NCBI WGS metagenome assembly ORJL01 (sample SAMEA104232317, study PRJEB22302) | groundwater metagenome | biome: forest; feature: aquifer; material: groundwater | place: USA | collected 2011-08-07 | depth 5.8 m
CTGCTTTGTGAAAATGTCTCTTCAGTACTTTCACATAAAAGCAGGTTCTTTCATTGGTCGTATACGCGTTAAAGTCACCGCCAATTCTCTCAATTTCATTGGAAATTTCCCGATTAGTCTTCCTCTTACTCGTTCCTTCGAAGAGAATATGTTCCAGAAAGTGGGTTATTCCTCTTTCTGTCGGCAGCTCGTGATCGCTTCCCACCTTGACCATCACTTGCACGACAACGGCGTTTCCCACCTTTTGCTGATACATCACTTTCAGCCCGTTTGGCAACACCACTTTTTTCATTGAATACCCTATTTTTTTAAGGTTTATATGTGTTTGGGAAGTATGGTTTAGAACAACACAAACCGAAAGTTTAAGTACTTTTATCCCCTCTTCTCTTTGTGAAATTACGCCAGTTTCAAACGATCCTTGCCCAAAAGAAGATTGACCTTGCGTTCTTCACGTTTAATGATCCCTCTCTCACTTACTTTCTCCAGACTGAACTCACCGGGGGCTATCTCTTTGTCACCCCTCAGAAAGCTTTTCTCCTCTGTTCACCCCTTGATGCCCCACCTCGACAGAAAGGAATACAAACACATCCCCTCTCTGTGGGATGGGAGAAGCGGTATCTCAATTCAACGGCTCGCCGCGTTGGCATCAATAAAACGATCTTAACTGTTGGCTTACTGGAAAAAATTAAAAAACTCTTTCCCCGTGCCGTAATGATTGATCTCTCTCCTGACCTCCAACAACTTCGTCAAGAAAAAACATCTTCTGAACTTCGCCTGATTGGGCAAGCCTGTCAACTTACCTCTGCGGCGTTCCAAGCATTGCTTGCAGAACTGCCGGGTCAGGTTCTCCGTACTGAACAGGACGTTGCTCTTTTTCTTGAAGCACATATCCGTAAAAATGGAGGATCGTTAGCTTTTCCAACGATTGTAGCGATGGGGAAAAATGCGTCTACACCGCATCATTGCACCTCTCTGACGCGCCTGCGACGGGGCTTTCTTCTCCTTGATTTCGGAGCGCGCGTTCGTGGTTATTGTGCCGATATGACGCGCATCATTTTCCTCGGGAAACCGACACGGACTGAAGAGGAGTACTATTCCTTGCTCCTGCAAGCCCAAAAAGATGCGATCTCTGCTGTTAAAGATGGAGTGTTATTTTCAGAGTTGGATGCCTCTGCTCGTCAGAGGCTGGGAAAACAGGCGGTTCGCTTTACTCATTCGTTAGGCCATGGTATTGGTATTGAGGTTCATGAAGCACCCATCTTTTCTCAGAAAAGTTCTTCAGTTCAAAAAAATGTACCTTTTACGATCGAGCCTGGCATTTATTTTCCTAAAAAATTTGGTTTGCGAATTGAAGATACTGTTGTTTGGGATGGAAAAAAGGTGAAGATATTAACCAGCGCAGCAAAAGAATTGGCCATTATCAAAAAAAATTAACAAAGTGGATTTTCTCCGAACTAACCATTGTTACCCCGAAACTACCACAAATCTTTTAAACAACCGCCATTTCTTTCGGAACATTTATAAATACACTACGGGGCTGTAGTGTAGCCTGGTTTGTCCTTGGGGATAAAGGCAACTATCACTAATGGTTTGGGTGCTTAGGTCAGCTTGATTTAAGTGAAAGAAACCATTGAACCCCGGTTCGAATCCGGGCAGCCCCACCATTTATTATGCGAGGAAATTAACAATGACTGGCTCTACAAAACGATTTGGACCGCGTTATGGGACGAAACCCAAGAAGAAATTCGAACAAATCGAAACATTGCAGCGTTCTGCTCATAAATGCCCGTCCTGCAGCAAGATGGCGGTTCACCGCTTAGCGGTGGGAATCTGGCAATGTCGGAAATGCCAACTCAAGTTTGCCGGTAAGGCGTATACTATTTAAAAATAATTAAAGAAAACTAAAGGTGTCCCATGTACTACGTTTGCTTTGACTGTGGAAAAAAAGTAGAAGATGAATACACTCGAACGAAAGTGCGTTGCCCCTATTGTGGGGGTAAGATCTTGTACAAAGATCGACGGACAGTTAATGTTGTGAAAGCTCCTTAGCTTTTCTCTCAGCGCGGAGGGGGTTTGTATCATGTCTCATTCCAAAGTGAATCAGTTACAGCTGTTGCAGCAGAATTTGCAGAATATTCTTTCTCAGAAACAACAAGTTGAGGTTGCCTTCATTGAATTAACTTCTGCCTGTGAAGAGGTAAAGCGGACTGACCGCGCGTATAAAATTGTTGGCAAGATTATGATTGCTTCTTCTTCTGACAAGCTTCTTCTGGATCTGGAAGAGAAGCGCCAAATTGCCGAATTACGTCTGAAAAATATTACCAAACAGGAAGAGAGTATGAAGAAGAATATCGAATCTCTTCAGCAGGAAGCGGTTAAAGAACTACAAACTAAAAAATGAAAAAAGCGATCGTTGATAACGCAGTTGAACTTCTTAGAATGTTCTTGGAAGATGAAGATGCAGGAAAAGTCCTACGAGAGCGGACAACCATGATCATTAACCTCCTTTCCCATGGTGGTGAATTGGCCGTTGAGAAAGCTCTCATTCAATTAGAAGAAATCAGCTCTCTCGGCCTTTCTTCTTATCATCGAACGCAAGTCTGGGATGTGGTCAGTTTACTCGAAAGTGCAAAAGAGTAATTAAACCGGCCCTATTGCTTCACATAACGCATCTTCTAACGTTTCTCTCCCTTTTGGAACTCTAAAGACGGTAAGGTTTGATTTTCCATAATATGTCCATGCAGCTTCGTATAGTCCCCGACCTTCACTGCTCTCTCCACACAAAACTCCTTTGTGGTAGGCAACCCAACTGCCGCGATACTGATCCAGTCTTCCGTTCACTAAATCTTCTCTTAAACAAGGAAGATTAACCGTTCCATTGCGACCTTTATCTGGTATCTTCGCCAAACTGCCGTGACTTAACAAATAATCATGTTGCTCAGTACTGCTTTCTACAATCTCAATTTTTACCATTGTCATCACTCCTTTCTCACTCTCATTTTTGATTTGAGAAATAAAGAATTAGGCACATAGAGCGTATCACCATTTTCGGTCTTGATCTCCGTTTCCAGATAGCCGATGCGTTCCACTACTCCCGAAATCTCTTTAATATCAATTTTTCTCCCTTCCTGGATAAATTCTCTCTTCTGGAGAACGACCCACGCTACAAAATTGGGAATTACATCTTTTAATCCTACGATGAATGTTAGTATGAGTAACATCAAGATCGCTCCCACGATCAGCCAGAGCACAATTGAAGTGATATCCAAAGAATTCATGAAGAAGACGATGGTAATCAAATAAATAATGAACGAGGCCAAAGAGCTAACTACTTTTTCCCCATCGTAGCGCACGCCGAGCTTGCCAAGGAGCTTATTTAGTTCCATCCCGTTTAAAATACGGTAGACTAATTTCTTGACCAAAATTCCCAATGCAAATCCCACAAAGAGGATCACAATACTCACCGTGATCTCGTAAAAATAAGATTGTGCTACTTCAACAACTTCATTAACCATTCTTCAGCTAGGCGAGAAATTTGTTTATAAATATTATGGTAGTTTTTGATTCTAATCGCGCAGTTCAGCTAGCTCCTGCAGTTCGACCATTTTCCAGAATAAGCCTTTCTGCCGTAACAGCTGCTCATATGTCCCCCGTTCTTTAATCCTTCCTTTATCCATTACTAGGATCAAATCTGCTCGGCGAATGGTAGAGAGACGGTGGGCGATAATGATCGTTGTTTTCTGGCCGGCAATCGAGAAAATTGATTTTTGGATGTACTGTTCGGCCTCCGTATCCAATGATGATGTTGCTTCATCGAAGATAAAAATGTCTGGGTCTTTCAACAATGCCCGGGCAATGCTCACTCGCTGTTTTTGCCCGCCTGAAAGACGAATGCCTTTCTCTCCGACAATCGTATCATATCCCTCCGGGAATTCCATCACAAACTGGTGCGCATGTGCTTTCTTGGCTGCTGCAATAATCTCTTCTTTCGATGCAGTTGGCTTGGCAAAGCGGATATTCTCTAGAATACTGCGGTTGAAGATTTCTACATTCTGGGAGACTACGGCTATTCTCTTTTTGTAATCACCCATCTTATAGCTTTTAATGTTCACCCCATCAACCAGAATTTCCCCACTTTTTGGATCATAATTTCGCAGAAGTAATTTAGTAATTGTTGTCTTCCCCGATCCAGACTTACCGACTAACGCGACGACCTCTCTCGGTTTGATCTGCAGTGAGATCCCTTGCAGGACTCCTTTTTCCTGTCCGTAAGAGAATACTATTTCTTTAAACTCAATCTCTCGTTTGATTGTTCTAACGGTCTGGGCAGATGGTGAATCTGTAATTGCCGGGGATTCTCGAAGAAGAGTTGTCAAGCGATTAATTGACTCCATTGCATCTCCCAGATAGCTGTATAATCTTCCAATACGCAGAGTGGCAAGAAACGCCCGTTCCGTTAAAGTATACACCAAAACCAATCCTCCCGGGCTCAACTTTCCTGAAATTACAAGAAAGGCTGCTGCACCCAACGTGGTAACACGGCCGAGAACAATAAAGATGTCGCGCCAAAGCAGCAGTCGATGAGAATAATCAAACCGCTCCATTGCTTGTGAGGCATACTGTCCCAACAGAGAATTAAATTTCTGAAATTGCCTCTGTTCCTGAACATAATCTTTGACTGTCGCTATATTGAGGATGCTTTCTCCCAATTCGCCTACGGCTTCATCATATTTTTGATGGTATCGTCGGCGTAACGGCTGAACTCTCTTGTTCTCCAAAAAGGTAATCCCAAAAATCAGCGGTGTAAAAACCGCAAAGAGTACTGCCAACAGCCACTGTTCATACAACAGGAGAAAGAGGGTGATTATTAATTGGACCGCCGTGGGGATGAACTCCTCAAAGGCAAACCAGACTAGTTCCGCTAACCGATGAGCTCCTTTTGTAATCTTGGAAACTTGTGTCCCGGTATTAAATTCCTCATGGTATCCAACATGCAATTCTAATAATTTCTTCTTTGCTTTGCGAAGGATGGCCGTCTCGTATTGCAGATTCCAACGGAATGCTGCCCGATGTGAGAAATAATCAATTACCCCTAACACCACATATGCTGTTAAAATCGCTCCAATAGCTAAAGCGACTTGAGCGATCAGACCTTGCCCACTCGCAAAATAATCAACGATGTACTTGAGAATAATTACGGGAATAAACTTGATTCCTTCGTAGAAGAACGCGATAATGGTCCCGTTAAGAATTCCTACTTTGATTTCTGGGATAATCGCCAGGATCTTCTTTAACCAGCCTATCTCCTCCATCCTAGTTCATAACTCTTTTTCCTATAAATATGTTTGCTACGCTTTTATCTTATGACTTACTGCTGTTCCAGTCTATTCCTTCAGTTGCTCATCGATAATCCCAAAGAAATTCTCTAATATCAAATTTAGCCTCTTTGCTTCTTCTTTCGCTTCTGAGGTGTATAATACATTTTCTCGCTTCTTCAAATGCGTTTTCAAGTGTTCAATTATTTTCTCACTGTTCCAACCAATCTGTGCTCTCTTCCATGTTTCTCTAATGATCCCTAGGGGGCCCATTTTCTCCAAAGTGTCCGCATCATGAACTATTTTTGCTTCCATTGTTGTTGCCGGAACCCTCCCATCATGTGCTTCAATACAGTGTACTGTTTTCTGCTGGTCTATTTCACTGATTCCCATTTCTTTCAATAATTTCATTACGTTTTCTCTATTTTCGAGAGTACTCCCTGTTACTGTTTTCTCTAAATTACTATCATGCAACCATGCTCCTGCCTCTACAATGGAAATATCCAGATCATGCGTCGTTGCTAGTTCTTTGGCTTTTTTTACAATGCGAAATAAGTGTCTGTTTCCTTTTGCCTTTCCTTCAAATGCCAGGTCCCAGTCTAGTTTAAGTGCAAATTCTTTTATCTTTTCCAATTGTTCTACATTTATCATAGTTTATACCTCCATTAAATATGGAATTCTAAAGTGGCCTTCAATCTTGTTAGGAATGTGTGCTACACTGGGCATACTACCTTCTACAGCTACAATGTATGGTCTGTTTCTTCGGATAAAATCCATGATCTCTCCTTCTCTGCTCATGATGTTATCTCTTCCTAAAAAACCCATCGTCACAATGTACGTTCTATCCAATACTATATTTGGAAGATCATCCAAACTATTAATCTTTATTCTCTCCGTGTTCATATTTATCTCAACTTGCTGCGGAGCTCTGTATTTCGGTCTTAACTGAATTAAGTAGATACTCGCTTTATCATCTATCACAAATTCAATGTCGGAGTCTCCAAAGATTCTATGTAGAGAGTTTAAATCATCCTTCAACATTTCTAATGACGTTCCTTCTAAAGCTTCGTCAATCGTTCTGGCAGATTTATGTGATCCATTTCCCAGAACTGCCTCTTCCGGAGTTTCAGCAAAGCTAATCCTACAATCGTCCTTTTTTAGATGGATCACGCCGCCTTGGCCATCAATCCTCTGTTGGATTACAAAACTGATACCTGGAAGATGAGCTAATCCCACGTCTTCTCTGCTGTTTATCGCTTCTCGACTGAAGTAGCTTTTGACCACTTCTTTAATTGCGGCTCCTACGTTTTTTCTTCCACAGGCTACAGAGTCGTATGTCCCCGAGAAATTGGAGGATCCATCCTCCCCGTACATACTAGAACGCACGATCAGAGAATTTCCAAGTAAATCTAACTGGTCCTGGCTGAAACACCCCTCAAAGTCGATGGTATCAAGCATTTCTAAAACGTGGTCTCTTCTTGCATCATTAAGAGTAAAAAGATCTTCTCTTAAGATTATCTCAATTCCTTTTTCTTTGAATACTTGCTCCAGAGCGAGAGAGGATACAGCAAAACCAGGCAGAACATGGTAAGTTAATCCTAACGCCTCTTTGGTATCATGTAAGAGTTTCAACCCTTTCCATTTTCCCCCCGTTAGGCCAGGGTAGAATGTTGGATCATCCAGATCAAAAGTGGCGAAATCTTTTCTGCCTTCCGCAACTTCTTCAACCAATCTCTCCTCTAAGTCCTTAGTTCGACGGATCAATTTTTCTTTATCTCCTATTTTTTGATCATCGACTAATGTTGCTAATGCCAGTCCTCGGGGTGATGTTGCATCTCTGATCTCCGATACGGATTTCTTGATTTCAGAAGATTCTTCTACCATCGCCAGAGCTCTTTTTGCAGGGATACAAATACCATCGTAAATATCTCCCTCCCGTCCGTCCTGCTTCAGTGCTAACGGCATCCAATTGTGAAACCGGATAAGCGTGTTGTATAATTTTCCAATATCCCTGTTCGTTTCAAATGTTGATGATGAGAACTCATCAATCAGTCTGAGAGATCGTTGTAATTCATCTTCCGGGATCTCTCTTTCTGTTCCAAAGACAATACCTAAAACAGCAACAGCTCGGTCTATTTGTTTGTAATCTCTTCCTACTATTGAAGATAATTTCAGACAAACCTCTTTCCAGGTTTCAGGATTCGCCTTTTTTCGGAGTATTGGTAATACCGTTTCTAAACTATCCAACGCTCCGGCGAGAAGTGACGATTTTTCATTGGTGATAAATGGGTTTCTCTCTCCTCCTCCTCCAACAAGTCCTTCAATGCAGTAGAAGTCTGCCAAATGTTTCCAACCTGCCACTACTTTTGCCAGGTGATCTTCAAAATCATTTCCCGCATCTACTCCCGCGAGGATATGGTCATCAACGTATATTCTTGCCAAAGATTGATCTAATACTTGTCTCGAGAATGCCGGGCGGGAATCCATTTCCTCAAAGAACTTTTCTACAATGATTCTTGCCGTAGAATCTTTACTCAGCTCATCCTTGAATGAAGTTCCATTTTCTTCTGCTCTTTGTAGTAGTCCATCAAATATCTTTTTATTTCCAGTGATAGAGAAAGGCAAACTAAAGTATTCGAATCTCTTGAATACCCCTTTTTGTTTGCCATCTACTTCTATCTTAAACTCATCATCGTGTACACTGCCAAAGATGTCTCCCTCTGGTAAAATTCTCCTGATAAAGATGACCAGCACTTTGTTGTGCCTTAGCCCGGGGTAATTGAGTTTTCATTTTGACTTCAAATAGTATGAGAGGGACCTTCTTGATATACTTTGTGGGATAAAATACGAATATTCACTGATAAATTTATAAATAATTGAAGATTATCCCATTTTATGAAAGATATCACCAGTAAGCTGGTAACCTTGCTCAAAGAAAGTAATTGCACTCCTCAGATCGCTCGCCTAGCTAGAAAACTCAAGGAACCATCTACGACTCTTCATTACAACATTAAAAAGTTGGAGAGAGAAGGAGCCATTAAAACGTATAAAGCTGTTTTTGATTACAAAAAAATTGATGAGGGATTCTGCGTGTTTGTGCTGATCAGTCTCTCCCCAAACGAATACGGAAATCCAGAGAATATTGGAAGAGACTTAGCAAAACACCCTCAAGTAGAAAGTGTCGACATTTGCACGGGTAATTGGGAGATGATTCTCAAAGTAAGAGTTACTGATCAAGATGCATACTATACTTTCCTCAAAAATGTGATCTTTAGAAAAGGAATTGACAAAATAGTATCATTAATTTCATTTAAACAATTAAAGACCGAGTTCGTAACACTTTAGATTCTCCGGTCTGTCAAGAAATCTGACATTTCTCCCTGAATAACATACCCTCTTCTTTTACCACAAACCTCCCATCTCAGCCAAAAGCATTAAAAATGATTGCTCCGTGAGAGTGTTCATGGCTGATTATAATCCTAAAATCAAAGAACTGGAAGACGAGCTCAAAAAGACAAAATACAATAAAGCGACGCAAGGGCATCTTGGCCTGGTCAAAGCGAAGCTTGCCATGTTGAGAGAGCGGCAGGATTCACGTATTCAGCAGAAAACGGGGCACTCTGATCATGGTTATGCCGTCCGCAAGTCGGGAGATGCGACAGTTCTCTTACTGGGCTTTCCCTCAGCAGGGAAGTCAACACTGCTCAACAAATTAACAGGGGCCGATTCAGCGGTCGCCGCCTACGCGTTTACGACCCTTTCTGTTATTCCCGGAATTCTCGAATATAAACAGGCGAAAATTCAAATTTTGGATGTTCCGGGGATCGTCAGCGGCGCTGCTTCTGGCCGTGGCCGAGGACGGGAAGTCTTGGCGGTCATTCGCAATGCCGATTTAGTGCTGATGGTGATCGATGTCAACCATCCGGAGCATCACCCTGCGATTCTTCACGAAGTTGCCAATTCTGGTATTCGTTTGAATAAGACGAGGCCGGAAGTCTTCATAAAAAAAACATCGCGGGGGGGCATTCAGATCGGCAAGACGGTTCCTTTGGAGGTTGATGACGAAACACTTGCGCGCATTTTAAGAGAATTCAAGATCAACAGCGCCAATGTCCTCATTCGCAGTGCCATTGATGTTGATGATTTCATCGATTGCATTGAAGGGAGTAAAAAATATCTTCCCGCTATCACTTGCATCAGTAAAGCAGATCTAGTCACGGCTGGCCAAGTTGAGAAAGTCAAATCAGAAATTAATGCAGATATTGTCGTTTCCGCGGAAGCGGACGTTAACATCAACCTCCTAAAAGAAATGATTTACCAAAAATTAAATTTCATTCGCGTCTATCTCAAAGAACCGAAGAAAGATGCTGATTTAAACGAGCCGTTGATTGTCACGATAGGAATTAGCATTGAGGGCGTCTGCAACAAGCTTCATAAAGATTTTATTAAGAAATTCAAATTCGCCAGGGTTTGGGGTAAATCCGCCAAATTCCCGGGGCAGCGCTTCATGTTAAATCACGTGCTGCAGGATCAGGATATTTTAGAATTACATATACGATGATCTGCGGCAATGATCTTCTTTAAATTTCTTCAACTGGTGTTCTCATCCTTCGCTCAATGAGTTCATCAATTGCTACTAGTTGTTGTATGTTCATCGCGGCGAATTCTCTTAATGAATACACTACTCCCTCGTCTGTCTTTCCTGTTTCTGGGTTGCTCTTGGAACACACAACCAGCAATCCATCACGGTCCTGTAAAGAACGGCAGACCCCTTGGATAATCGCTCCTCCTCTCCGTGCATTAAACACCACCGCGTGGAGCGCAAACTGATATTGTTCAGCTCCTCGTAGCAAAATATCTCTCGACAAATGATTTTGATCATCACTTAAGACGTTCTTCTTTCTTTCTCCGTCAAAGAGAGTGAGCACCGTTTCTAGATAAAACTGTTGATAATCATTCGATCGGAAATTGATCTTAGCACAGGTTACATCGCGGACATATCCGCTGGCAATAAGATCTCGCGCAATCCAGGCAGTTGGCCATACTTGTTCATTCCTGACTTTTCCTTGTTCTAAAAAAGGGTGGAATTCGGGACGTGATTGGTAATACTCTGCTGCCTCTTCTGTTGCAAAACCCAAATTCCAATAGCTGGGCCTTTGACCCATTAATGTTTCTACAAGTACAGGGAGGCAACTCTTGCTGTCTTCGAGAGAAGCACTCTGGAGCCCAATGTGATAGGGTAGTGGCCTGTTAGACACGCTGGCATAGAACTCTCTTAACGCATCACCGATTTGTCCCATAATCCTCTTACTCCTTCGCTGGTTCAAATCAATTGGTTCTTCGTCATCCATTTTCAGATTGGAAAAAGATCATTGTATTTAAACTTTTGGCATATGACTACTAAAAAGAAGTGAAAATCTTTATAAACAGCAGTCTCAACAGGAGACTTATGTGCGGTATTATTGGTATCTTTAATCATCCGGCAGCAGGACACAAGATCAAAGAGGCGTTAGCCCTGCTTCGCAATCGGGGAAGAGACGGTGTGGGGATAGCTACTCTTAGTGAGGTCTATTATGGCCAACAGGAAGGTGATCTTCCTTCGATTCAGAGCAATCAGATATTGGGCCACACCCTTCATGCGGTGGTCAATCATATCTCCCAGCCATTAAGAGGGCAAGGACTTCTTACTGCCAATTGTGAAATCTATAATTGGCAAGAGTTAGCTGCACGTTACCACTTCTCTGCTCAGAATGACGCGGATTTTCTTCTCCAGTTTTTGGGCGTATACTACTTAGATCGCATCGGAGAAATCGATGGGGTCTATGCCTTTGCCTATTGGCGAGACGATCAGGTTTATCTCGCTCGCGATATCATTGGTGAAAAACCCCTTTGGTTTAGCCACGAAAATGACTCTTTTGCCTTTGCCTCCGAGAAGAAAGTGCTGGAGAAGATTGGTTTTACTTCTGTTCAAGAACTTAATCCTCGTTCCATCTTGATCTACACGATCTCCCGCAATTCTGTTACAACAGTCCCGCGTCCTTTTTTCCAATATCAACTGGAACATCAAGAATCATTTGAGGAAATAAAAGAGAAAACCGCTGTCCTGCTGGATCAAGCCATTGCGAAGCGCATCCCCCAACAGAAATTTGGCCTCCTCTTTTCCGGCGGCGTCGATTCAACATTTCTAGCACACTATTTTCGAGAACATGGCTACAACTTCACCTGCTACACTGCGGTTCTGGATACTGATCAGGTTGAACCGAGCGATTTACGTGCTGCCCAGGAAGCAGCTGAAAAATTGGGATTAGATCTTCGCATTAAAAAAATCAAAATCGATGACATTCCCTCCTATCTCAAAAAAATCATTCCCCTCATCGAAGACTCTAATGTGGTTAAAGTTGGTGTTGCGCTGACGTTTTACCTTGCCTGTGAAATGGCCAAAGAAGACGGTTGCAAAGTCATTTTCTCTGGACTGGGCAGCGAAGAGATCTTTGCGGGGTATGAGAGACACAAACACTCCGCCAACATCAACCAGGAATGTGTTTCTGGCTTATTAAAAATGTATGAACGCGACCTCTACCGTGATGATGTCTTAACGATGGACAATCATCTAGAATTGCGTCTGCCTTTTCTCGATCTAGAGTTAGTCAAGTATGCATTAAAGATCCCGGAAAAATGCAAGATTTCCGAAAACGGGGGCAAATATATTTTCCGTCTCCTTGCTGAAGAGCGCGGCCTCCCACCAGAAATCGCTTTTCGCAAGAAAACAGCGGCACAGTACGGTTCCCGCTTTGATTATGCATTGGGAAAATTGGCCACAAAGAATGGGTTTCCCAGCAAATCAGCCTACCTCTCTCCATTTTATCCTCACGCAAATGTTAAATTGGGCGTTCTTTTCTCTTCCGGTAAGGACTCAACTGCCGCAGCCTATATCATGAAACAACAGAACTATGAACTTGCCTGCCTAATAACATTAAAATCTCAGAATCCAGACTCCTATATGTTTCAAACAGCGGGCACGGAGCTTGTTACTCTCCAGGCTGAGGCGATGAATCTGCCATTGATCATCCAAGAAACGGTGGGAGAAAAAGAGGAGGAACTAGCAGACTTAGAAACGGCGCTGCGTTGTGCGCAAAAAGAACATTCTATCCAAGGGGTAGTCAGTGGGGCATTATTCTCTACTTATCAACGTGATCGCATCGAGAAAATATGTGATCAACTGGGTTTAAAGATTTTTTCTCCTCTTTGGCATAAATCGCAGGATCAACACATGGAAGAATTATTACGCGCCGGATTTAAGATGATTTTTACTGCTGTTGCGGCAGAAGGATTGGATCAGACTTGGTTAAATCGGGAAATAACTCTTCGCGATATCATTACATTAAAGAAGCTGCATGCTTCCGTGAAATTGAATGTTGCCGGAGAAGGTGGTGAGTTCGAATCCGCCGTCCTTGATTGTCCCCTCTTCACACAAAAGATTATTATTGACGGGGCCGAAATTGTTGAACATGATCAACATAGCGCAAGACTCCTCATCCAGCAAGCGCACCTCGAACCAAAATAAGAAAGATAAAAATGAAAACAGTAATGTGCTTTGGCACGTTTGATTTACTGCACCTCGGACATCTCCACTACTTTCAACAGGCCAAGGAATACGGTGATCATTTAATTGTTGTTGTCGCGCGTGATGCTACCAAAGTAAAACAGCAGAAAGAAATTATTTTCACGGAAAAAGAGCGGCTGACGTTTCTTTCCGCTTTGCGTGTTGTTGATGAAGCAGTGTTGGGAGATCCAGAAGATCACTTCAAAATCATTTTCGAAAAAAAGCCAGACGTTATCTGTCTAGGGTATGACCACCCCGTTTCTGAGGAGCGTCTGCAGGCGGTGTTGGCGAAGAGAAATTTTTGTTCAAAGATTGTGCGTGCCAAACCCTATCAACCAGATCACCACAAAAGTAGTGTCCTGCGTTCATCACTTCTCTCAACGGGGATCAGCGTTAATCCATTGACGGGGAGGGAAAATGACTAAAACCCCCCTGATTATCCTGGCTGGATTTCTCGGTAGTGGCAAAACGACATTACTGCGCTATATCATTCAACACACTGATCGCAAGATTGCCGTGTTGATGAACGAATTTGGGGAGCTGGGTGTGGATACAGAGACGATTAACAAAGAGAATATTGCCGTCAAAGAATTACTGGAAGGCTGTGTCTGTTGCTCATTGCAGGGCGAGTTCAGAGCAGCGATCAATGAGATCATCGATTTGTATCATCCGGAGTTAATTCTTGTGGAAACAACAGGCATTGCTGAAGCAGACAATCTTGTGTTGGATGTTGATAAATCCCTTCGTCGTGTCTCGCTTGATGCTGTTGTTACTATCGTTGATGCCGATGGCTTGATCCGCTTTCCTTCGCTCCAGGGAAATATTCTCCTGCAGATCAAAGCTGCTGATTTACTCCTGCTCAATAAAGTGGATCTAGTTTCCGCTTTGGTTGCGAAGAAATTAGAACAGCAGCTGCGGGCGGCTAATCCTCGTGCCCCAATCATTGCAACTAGTTATGGGAAAATCGATCTGGCATTATTGTTCTCGGTTGAAACAGTTCCACGTTGCACTCGTTCTGGTTCACCTCATTCTATTTTTGAGACGTTTTCTCTTCCCTCTCCACTCATCTCTAAACAGAGATTTGCACAGCTTCTGCGAAAACTACCCCCCTCTGTGTACAGAATGAAGGGCTATGTGCAATGCGGGAAGAAACAATATTTACTCAATTACGTTGGCGGGCGGTTCAGCTTTGAAGAAGGCCAAGGAACTTTGAAATTGGTGGTCATTGGTGAGAGAATATTAAGAGAAAGAGAATTCATTAAAAGATTATTTTCTGGTCAGAGCAAGATTTAAATAGGATTCCCGTTTTCTTTATTTCAAAGATGGTAAAATCGAAATTAATATCATTGGTCTTGATTCTTCTGATGATCCTGATTGTTGGTTGTGCGCCGACGGAGCCGGCACTTCCTTCCATGGCAACAGAAGAGACAAACGTGGTCCAAGCTGAGCCGTCTTCCGCGGCAGTGGTAGAAAATCCCGCGACAACACAACAGTTTTCTATCTCCGCTAAACAATGGGAATTTTCTCCATCTACGATCACTGTTAAGAAAGGAACAACTGTAAAACTAACAATCACTAGCGAAGATGTTGCCCACAGTTTTACCCTTTCTGATTTTGGGGTTAATGAAAAGTTAGAGCCGGGGAAAACAGTGCAAGTTGAGTTTGTCGCAGATAAATCCGGTGAATTCACGTTTCTCTGCAAAGTTTTCTGTGGTCAAGGCCATAGTCAGATGAAAGGGAAATTAATTGTAACGGAATAGATCCGTGAGACGTCCTTTCTTCAATGAGGGTTGGACTGGTTCTTCTCTTATTCCTAATTTTTAAAAAGAGCTGTTTTAGAAATATCTCTAATTTGTATAATAGTAAATCTCCTTAATTATGGAACAATTGGGAGATTTACTAGATAGTAAATTGCAGGGTATAAAGTTCCATTATTTATGCAATTTACTATAATAATGAATTCCTCTCTTTAGATATTGTTTTTCGATTCTTTGAGGCTTAAAATATTTTTTAACAAAAGCCACGGCTTTTTTTTGATCGAGCTTACCACAGGTATAAATATCGATCGAAATAAAACATTTAGGAGAGAGGGTGTGGATCACAATGGATGATTCCACTAAAGCCACCCAACCGCTTAAACCAGCTTTGTCGGGGAATAGTTTATGATCCGTGCGGAAAACTTGAGGAGGGGCTTGTTTCTTCATATTTATGGCTTCAACCATTTTATCCAAAAAACTGTAGCAGTGATCCAAGTCCCCACAAACGCCTTTCTTACACCCGTAGCAATCCAACAGCAATTCATGTCCGAAAATATGTTCTTTTTTTCTCATGGTTTACAAATAGAAGCCAGAAAGCCCAGTTCTTTAGAGCTGGGATGAATGGCTTGCTAGCTTCTGTTGTCCCAGAAATCCGCTAATTAAAGAAAGTGTCTCGTTCAAGCCTCGCTCTTTAGAGCGGGGTGAGACACTTTCGGCGGATTTCTCGTGACTTCTTTTTAGCTTAACCTCTGGATCTATAATATATCCATAGGAATACAACGTTTATAAAAACTTTCTTTTTTCACAGAAAAAGGCTATCGTTTGCGGTTATTTTGATTTTGTTAATGTTGTTCCCTATCCGTTCGTTCTACTAAAATTTAAATAGTCAGACCATTTTTTCAAACTATGAAAGCAATCCTCTTTGTGTGTGTTATATCCATTATTTTACTCTTGGCTGGCTGTTCTACTGACAGCCGGAAATATGACAGCTTTGCCTCCTGCCTTACCGAAAAAGGGGCAATGATGTATGGTGCCTATTGGTGTCCGCATTGTCAAGATCAGAAGAAGATGTTTGGCAAGAGTTGGGAATATGTTAACTACATCGAATGTTCTCTCCCCAATGCGCAGGGTCAAATCGAACTCTGTTCTATGGAAAAGATTGAAAGCTATCCTACTTGGGAATTTGCGGATGGCGAAAGAAACACAGGAGTAATGGATTTCAACGCGTTGGCGGAGAAAACAGATTGTCCTCTTCCTGTGGACGCAGCACCTGAAGCATCATAGTTCTCATTTCTTTTTGAGAATACAGACTTTTGCATTGATTTTCTTAGACAAGTACATGAGGGAGGTCAGTAGGAGAATGATCCCCAGAAATCCCAATTCTAACCCTTTCAGGGGAAGGATTGTTAGTACTCCGCCCAACCCTAGAATCCCGGTTAAACCGAGAGCACAAGAGGGACAGGCTGGTGTTAAAATTCCCAACAGCAGTCCAGTGAATCCCAGCTTTGTGCCCTGCGAGAATTGGCGCTTGATTGTATAGATACTAAACGAAATCATCATCCCGGAAAGCAGTGCTGTTAGTGCTAAAATAATGGCCGTTATTGTGCTCGATGCGCCGATCACTCCCAAAATGAGCGAACCGGCTAAAGAAAGCGAGAAGTTTGCTTTTAACACTTTATAATTTCGCAGCAAAGGATTGAGCGAAAATACAACTACTGTGGTGAGTATTGTATAGACATAATATCGTTTTTGGGCGTAGACTTCTTTGGTCGCGCTATAGAGTGGAGAGAATAATTGGATCATTGGATGCGTATTCTTTCTTTGGTTATATCTTTTTTGGATCGGTGTTTTTTCCGTAAGAATTAAAAAGTCCTATTATATTCTCCACTACTATGTTCAAAGTTGAAAATTATAAACATTTTGCCCCGCTCATTGTTCGCCTAGGCTTGGGCCTCGTTTTCCTCTGGTTTGGCTTCACACAGCTATTTAACGGTGATTCTTTCTTAGGGTATCTCCCGGATTTCGCTACTACAATTATCCCCCTGGCGCCGCTGACCATTATCTCGTTGAATGGTGCATTTGATGTTATCTTCGGCTTTTTGCTGGCAATTGGGCTGTTCACGCGTTTTGCCGCAGCCATTGCCACTCTCCACTTACTTATTGTTGCTCTTGGCTTAGGCTATAATGATGTTGCCATTCGTGATCTCGGCCTAATGCTGATGACTTTCTCTATCTTTATCAATGGTCCAGATCAATGGACGGTTGATGTGCGTATCCTTGAAAAAATGAAGAGCTCAGTCAAAGGAGCAGGCGGCTCTCTGGGTGATGCGTTGGGCATCAAGATTAAAATAAAATAAGAGGTGGAAGCAATGACAGAATGGCAAGCAGATGATTCATTTTTGGATTTCCTGGTGAGGAAGATGGAGTCCGAAGGTCTTGACCAATTTCAACCGCTAATGGGTTCTAGTCAGAGAACATATACTTCTCAAGATTTGGTAGAAGAGATGAATGAAGGGACAAGGCTTGGCAAGAAATTGTATGGGGCGCTATACTCTCTCTATTCTGAAGAATTTAATCGCTCTAAAAAATAATATAAAAAATAAAAAAAATAAAATCTAGGCCTATTTAGCCAGAGCAGCTTCAATCACTTGCTGGAATACTTCAAACGGCTGTGCACCCGATATTTCTACGCCGTTCACAAAGAAGCCAGGTGTTCCTTGAATACCTGCTGCAGCTCCATCAGCTGTGTCTTTTCTGATTTCAGATGCCATTTGACTAGAATCAAGGCATTTATCGAATTTAGCCGAATCAAGCTTCAATTCTTTGGCGTATTGCTTGAATGAGGCAACACCGCCTTGCACGCCTTTCTCAAAGAGAGCATTGTGCATGTCGTAGTATTTACCCTGTTCACCAGCACATTCTGCCGCTTCTGCTGCTTTCTGAGCTTGTTGATGGAAGCCTGACGGAAAGTCACGATAGACTAATTTTACTTTTCCGGTTTTGATGTACTTCTCATCTATTTGTGAGAGCGTCTGCTGATAAAAGCGCGCACAAAATGGACATTCATAGTCGCTGAACTCGACAATTGTTACCGGTGCTTTGGGATCCCCTTTCACCGCATCGTCGTCAAGCAGTGCTTTCATGTCTACTGTTGGAGCAGGTGCGCTTGGTGCTGGTGCATTAGCTACACTTCCTCCCGTTACCCCTGTACCTGATCCATTATCTCGAAAGACAAATACCGCTAGTACTGCAATCAAAACCACCGTAGTGATTTTCCAGAAGCGATCCGAGCTGGGCTTACTCTGTGTCTGTTGTTCCTGTTTTTGTTGTTCTTCCATACCTCATTAACCTCCTTTCAAATTTCTTTTGAGAGGCAGTGGTATGGTTCCTATATATTATTTATCGTAGATACAAAATAGCTAATACAGGCTATAACTCCAGAATTCTTGACTTAGATCGTTTATCATTCAAAATTCATCGTGAGATGAATCGCCAACGTTTTCTTCTCTGGCTGACGCTTGATAAAGCCCTTTTTCTCTAAAGAAGTCAGCACCTGGCTGAGTTTTGCTTTGGACATATTCACTCTTAACTTCAGAGTGTTCTGGGTAATCCCATCTTGTTTGCGAATCTCCTCAATTGCTTCTTTCTCAAACTCATCCAGGCCCATCATAATCAGTGCCATTCTTTGTTCGACGCTTATTTTCTGCTCTTCTTTATTGATCTTGTTGAGCAATGCTTCCTCTGCCCGGCTAAAGAAGATGAGGTAGAAACCCAACGCGAAAATAAATCCAAAGAAACCGAAGCCGAGATTGATTAAGCTAATCGAGCGCTGAATGGGCTGGCAGTCTTTGTCAGAGAAACAGCCCAGCTGTTTGCTTTGTTCTTCTAGACTCTGGGATGAGATTAAGAAGATTACCAGAAGGGTGATACTAATTACGAGGATAATCACCCCCACCTTTTTTGAATCCACATTTGGTAGAATGGAGGTGATTTAATAAGAGTTATGGTTTTTGGTCAGCTGCCTTTCGGACTGTGCAGGTATTGGCTTATTTTTCGTTCCATTTCTTCTTGTATCTCTTCAACAAAGCGATTGACGTTAGGGGCAATGGGAACTGCAGTAATTCCCGTTTGAGTAAATCCCAGCCTCATCTTCTTTAGGTTTTTTGAGGCCTCAATGTAATCCTCTGGATCATCGAAACACGCCATTGAATAATCACTTCCCCATGCGGTAGAACAGATAAATAGAACTTCTCTCTCAGCGCCAGGATTTTCCTCTAGTTGATATCGTACGTCTCCAATATAGATGTGTGGGGCTGTCATTTGTGGTGACCAAAACGAGAAGTGATACTTCTCTGGATTGTCTTCGCGAAAGGTATTCAGATAGCCGAGGATTGCTGCGGGGAAGCGCATTAAACCATCCCTTTCTGTGTTTTTTGTCCCATCGACAACAACAATCTCTGGGTCTTCCGTTTCGAGGATGGTGTTTGTTTGGTCAGAAGAATACCATTTACCAGAAGGCCTTAGATCTAATTCGAATGAACTGACATATTCGTGAACGACACGGATGCCTTGGGCTCGCAACAGTTCTTCGATTGGTTTGATCACGAAATAACTACCATATCTCTTGTTCCCGATAACTAACAGGGGTGAAGTGCTCTTCACTCTTTTATCTTGAATACGGTGGAAGACAGCTGCCGCTTCCTGGGCAGTTCTATCAATTCGTTCCAAATCATATTCATTGAAAATAACATCTTTTCCTTCTATCCAAGGCAATCTATCAAAGTATCCTTTTGACATCATGCACCGAGAGGTGGCGTTTTTTCGATCGCCGGGGGTGCCATGGAAGAGATAACGTGCATATTCCAAATCACGGTGGAGGGGATCATCAAGATTAAAATTACCACTATGAATAGATGTGACCATTCGTTCCAGATCAACCCCCTGCTCTAGAGCTTTCAAGGTCGCAGTTGTGGGAAGAAATTGATGTTCTTTAAGATAGTTAATCATCCGATTGGGGGTTGGAGGATGACGTAGCCAGTCAAGAAATGCTGCCGGATCCCCTTCCTGAAAGAATAATTCTCTGTAGGAAAGATCTGGTAAGAGTAAATTCAATATTCGTAGAAAATCTTTTGTTCTCCACTCGTTGATATCTTCTCTATTTACAAGAGTTTGAAGTTTATCCCCGCCAAGTTCTTTCGCTAGTTTTAAGAGAGCGTCTTTACCCATTACTTAGTTATTTTGTCCGTTATTTTTAAAGGTTTTATTGGTGATTTTCACTGTGTGGGATGGGCAGCCATTTTGGGGGTGCAGTCCATGAGGAAATTTGTAAGATCATGAAGAAATTAGGAATAAAAGAAAGTGGTAAAAAGAAATAATCCAACCATCGACCAACACCCACTCCCCACTGGTCAAGTGCGGATGAACTTTATATACCTCCTTATTCCCTAAAGCAAAATGACCGAAGACCTCATCACAAAAGAAGAAACTACTGAATTTTTACTCTATACTTCATCCAAAGGTGGGATTAGAGTAGAAGTGTTCCTCCACAATGAGAATATCTGGCTTACCCAAAAAAGGATGGCTGAACTGTTTGGAGTGCAAACTCCTACAATCAATGAACACTTAAAGAATATATTTAGTTCTGGAGAATTAGATGAGAATTCAGTTATTAGGAATTTCCTTATGACTGCTGCTGATGGTAAAAAATATGATACTCATTTTTACAATCTTGACGCGATCATCTCTGTGGGATACCGAGTTAATTCTACAAAAGCAACCCAATTTCGCATCTGGGCGACAAAAATCCTCAAAGAATACATCATCAAAGGCTTTGCCATGGATGACGAGAGATTAAAGAATGGTCATTATTTCGGTAAGGATTATTTCAAAGAACTGCTGGAGAGAATCCGCTCCATTCGTGCAAGCGAAAGGAGAATTTACCAGCAAATAACCGATGTCTTTGCGGAATGCAGTATCGATTATGATCCTCATTCAGAAATCACCGCAGATTTCTATGCCACAGTTCAGAATAAATTTCACTACGCCATAACTGGGCGAACAGCCGCCGAGATCATCTATGAGAAAGCAGATGCAACTCAGAAACAGATGGGTTTAACGACCTGGAAGGGCGCTCCCTTCGGAAGAATCGTAAAATCGGATGCCGTTGTTGCTAAAAACTATCTTGCTGAAGATGAAATAAAGGGACTGGAACGAACTATTTCGAGCTTTTTTGACTATCTTGAGAGGATTATTGAAAGTAGAAAGGTTATGAAAATGAAAGATTTAGCGGAAAGCGTTAATCGATTTTTGGAGTTTAATGAATATAAAATACTGGAAAACAAAGGAAGAATCTCTTTCAAAGAGGCTGAAGAAAAAGCGTCCAAAGAATATGAGCAATTCAATAGGGCACAGAAGATAGAATCTGACTTTGACAAAATGACAAAAAAGATGCTGGTAAATAATAAAGATAGCTAATTTATCATCTGTTTACCTCCCGAGCAGAATGTTGAAGACCATTTTGCCGACGTTAGGAAAATGGTTCAGCTCGGTTCAGGGAGCCAACGTGAGGTTGATGACTTTATGCTCACCCGTTATGCCTGCTACTTCATTGCCCAAAATGGCGACCATCAAAAAGCTTTTGCCCAGAGTTATTTCGTCGTTCAAACCAGAAAGCAGGAAATAATAGAGCAGAGAATTGAACTGTACACCTTTTGTGTACAATTGAAACTTCTGGCCAAGGATGGCAATTTTATGGTAGCCGACTGTGCTAGTAATCTGGGGAGAGGGAGAATCACCATTCCACCTTCCTAAACACGATAAAGCACTCTCGAGAATCTAGCACAGAACAATAGCGGCCCAACTCACTCTTCAATCTCTCGGTCGTTATCTTCTCCTCAATCTTGATATCCACATCCACTCGATCATATAGCGGCTTTTGGGAAAAAGCAAACACTGCCTCCATTTGCCGCATCTCTTTCTTCTGATCGTTGTCGGGATCGATAATCACCATTCCTTTAATCTTGTCCACCAAAATATCCATCTCCGTCCCTCGTACTATACAGCGGAAGAATACGGAGGGGATCAAGTACGTCGTTATCTTTTTAATCGGTGAAGTACTCATCAGATGGAGATCTTTCAATTCTAACTTTGGCTTAATCAGGGGCAGCATTCCTTGCTCCTCAAACTCTCTCGTTTCCTCTACGACATCTTTTTGATATTCTTCTTTCATCATCTCTACGGCATGGCCGCCGTGCTTGCTACGTCGTGGACGGATGTTCACCACCAACGGCCGGTCAACAATACCGCAAACAAGAGCTGAACCTACGGGCAGATTTTGAATCTCATCCTCCGTTTCCGCCGTAATACCTTCAATCGATCCCATGATCGCGCGTAAGTCGTTAGGATTCGTTACTTTCATAATCAGCTGTGTTGTACATTGGGCTAAGACGCTTTTCTGCACCAATGCTGGCCTTTGTGATACGACACATAAACCCATCCCAAATTTTCGCCCTTCAGAACTAATCAGACGGATGACATCCGTACTTTTTGCTTTGCCGAAGCCTTTCTCTGGGCAAAAATTATGGGCTTCTTCAATCACACAGAAGAATGGCGGCACCTTTTCTTGTTTGCGTGCCATAAATAAATCTTTCAATAATTTATAGACAATTACATCCTGGATTTCTGGCATCATTCCTTTCAGATTAATAATTGTGCACTTGCCTGGCGCGACTAATTCTTGCAGTGGCGTAAACTGAGCGGCGAATAAGTCGAGCTTTCGCAGATGCAGAATCATGTCGATCAAACTCCATTTTGAAGAAGAATTTAATTGTTCCAATCCTAGGCAGATCGCGTCAAGCGTGACTTCTTCTAGATCTTTGATCACGGAGAATAAAATTGCCTCCTGCGTACTAGAAAGCTGGAGGGGTAGCAGTTTCATCAATTCGTAACTTGTCATCTTTTCATCTAACTTCAAAGGGCGGAGATCTTCTTTC
>ORJL011513962.1_pt1 | contig 22660 bp, 17 predicted proteins | sample 1779941 | NCBI WGS metagenome assembly ORJL01 (sample SAMEA104232317, study PRJEB22302) | groundwater metagenome | biome: forest; feature: aquifer; material: groundwater | place: USA | collected 2011-08-07 | depth 5.8 m
AGAAAGTGTATGGCAACTGCGGAACTACCGTCTTCTCGTGGGGTGATGTGTATCCCTTTTGAGGTATTGAATGGATAGACATCACCATTTTTACTGTTTTACGATCCGCTCCGCCTCATCCAATTTAATACTCAACAAATGAGAAATTCCATCATGGCCCGCGGTAACGCCATACAAGATGTGTGAACGACGCATGGTCGCGCGATTATGGGTGATGACAATAAACTGGGTTGTGTGAGCGAGTTTCTCCACGATGTCAGCGAACTTTTCAGAGTTGGACTCGTCCAAAGCCGCGTCCACTTCATCGAGCACCACAAACGGCGATGGATTGGTGGCAATGATGGCGCAAATCAACGCAATCGAAGTGAGTGCTTTTTCACCACCCGATAGAGCGGAAATGTGTTTCACTTTTTTCCCCGGTGGATTCGCCCAAATATCAATACCGGAAAACACTTTTTCAAAACTCTTTTTTTGTACCTGTGACCCGTTGACTGCTCCCAGGAGTGGCGGAAGCCCAACCTCTGTTGGTGGCACCAATTCTTCCGTCTCATTTTCACCACCAGCGTCTATTTCAATCTCCACTTCATCAGTCACCTCTTCCATCACTTGTGAAAGTGATGCCTGCCCACCACCAAAAAGAATTTGAAAATACTTGTGAAATTCTTCACTAATCTGCTGAAAAGTGGCATGAAATTGAACATCAATCTTTTTCTCAAGCTCATGGATCACCTCCTGCAATGAATCAAGAGCGCTCATGAGATCCTCATACTGATTATGAAGAAACTCGTGTCGTGACTTCACCTCTGTGTACTCCTGTATCGCCTCCTCATCAATACCACCAATAAGATCGAGCTTATGCTTCAAGCGTTTAATTTGTGGCATGAGAGTTTCATAGGATGGACGCGTCTCTGTCTCTGGCAGTTCATAGTCTTTGAGAAACGAAAGATCCGCGAGTTCAATCACGATTTCACGTTCAAGCTCCTCTCGATGTACCTCTTCGCGCGTAAATTCTACCTTCAAGACATTGGCCACTTCCGTCGCGCGAGACACCTCTTCCTGTTTGGCCTGAACAGTACGTTGCATTTGAATCATCTTTTGTCGTTTTTGTTCCTCTGTCACGTTAAAAACCTTCATCTCATTCCGCAGTACCGCAATCCTCTTCTCCAGCGTCGTTGTTTGTTGCTCGAGTTCTCGTTGTTTCTGGCGCATTTCTTCAGAATAGGTATTTTGAGTATGTTTTAAGTCTTTTGTCTGTGACATTTCCAACACCACTCCTTCCTGCTCTTTTCGTAATTTCGTTACTTCCGCTTCAATGTGAACTATTTTATCATGAAACAAACGATTCTGTGCCTCACTTCCACCAAGCTCATTTAAGAATATATTCTTTTTCAGTAGCACACTATTCAACTCTTGTTGAAAAACAAACATCTCCTGCGAATGAACATCTTTAGACGACTTTTTCACCTTATCATACAATCTTTTCGTGTGCTCCATAACCGCAGAAGCCTCTTTCTTGATTTCATCCAGTCCTGAAATCTCTTGAATCTGTTCAAGACGCAAAACAAGATTCTTCTGCATTTGATAAATAACCTCAATGTCATGGTTGAGCTCTGCTTCCGAAAATTCGGCATATTCAATAATTTTGCTCCGCAGTTGATTGATCGTGGCTTCAAGTTCGTGTACGTTTGTCTCAAATTCCGCGCGCTGTTCCTGTTTGGCATTGATCAGACATTCATTCCTCCTCAGCTGATCTTCAAGAAGTTGCCGTTCCGATTCTAAACCCTTTATCCGTTGTGTAATTTCATCATGGTGTTTGCTCAACCACACAAGATTCATCTGCCCAGTCCGTTCGTACTCAAGATCAAGCTTGCCCTTGGCAGTGGCTAACTCACGGGACACACTGTTTTTTTCATCACTCAACTGTTGATATTCGGACTCAAGTTTCACAAAATGTTCAGAACGTGACTCGTCTCCTTCAAGTGAGATGAGTTCTGCCTTGAGCTTTTTCAGCTCTTTTTCTTTCGCTTCACATTCGTCATGTTGCTCGAAAGAACGCGCTTGAAAACCATGAATTTTCTCACTTGCTTCATGCCATCTCAAACAATAATATTGTTTTTGAAATTTTTCCAATTCCTTTTTGATCTCTTCGCGTTGTTCAAGACGCTTCACGTGTCGTTCAAGTAGCCGAAGATGTGGTTCAAGCTCATGGAGAGTAATCTCAACCTGTTTAAGATTCTCCTTGGTGCGTGAAAGTTTCAGCAAAGATTGTTCTTTCTTGAGTTGAAACTCACGAACGCCAGTTGCTTCATAAAAAAAATCTTTACGCTCAACATGCGTCGCGTTCAAAATATGGTCAATCATCCCCTGCCCAATCACCGAATAACTTTTCTGTCCAAACTGGGCTTTCGCAAGCAATAAAATCACATCATGGAGACGAACAGAATTTTTGTTGATGAGATACTCCGAGGTGCCATCGCGGTAAAAACGACGAGTGATCACAATCTCCAAATAATCAATCGGCACCTTCTTGTCCTCATTATTAAGATACAAAGAGACCTCTGCCAAGCTAAGACGCCCCTTTTTCTCTGATCCAGAAAAAATAATATCCTCGGTTTTCTTGGCACGAAGGAGCTTCATGCTCTGCTCACCAAGAACCCACCGGATAGCATCGGCAATATTAGACTTACCAGAACCGTTCGGTCCAACAATCGAGGTAATTCCCTTATGTCCGCGCGAAAGTTCAGGAAACTCTAAAATCGTCCGCTGTGCGAACGACTTAAAACCTTGTAATTCCAACCTTTGGAGATACATGGTGTCATTTTATCATGATTTCGAAAAAAACATAAAATCATTGCAGTGCCTTGCTCCCTTGTTTTTTTTTCATACCGGTAGCAGGAAATCTTACATGAAAGGTGGATCCTTGATTTTCTTCCGATTCAAACCATACCGTACCACCGGAGTGATCAAGAATTGATTTGACAATATAGAGACCCAGACCAGTTCCTTCAGTATTTTTTCCCTGTATATTATCAGCGCGAAAAAATTTGGTAAATATCTTTTCCTGCTGATTTCTTGGAATACCATAGCCAGTATCAGTAACACTGAAAAGGATCGAACGCGAACTGTTTTCTTGAGAGAGCGTGACCGTGATGTTTCCAGATTCTGGAGTATACTTCACCGCGTTTGATACCAAATTTTGAAAGATGATGCGCAAAAGTGTTGGATCAGCCTGAAAAACAGGAACACGAGAATCAAAGTGCGTGCTGAATTTGATTTTTTTCGCCTCAATCTGTGGTTTGTGCTCATTGATCACGCTTTGTGCCACTGCCACCATATCTACTGGTTGTGGCTCAATCGTGAATGTACCAAGCTCCAGACGAGAGACATTTAAGAGTGAAGCAACCAATTTCGTCATGCGCTGACCAGCGTGATAAATTTCTTCCATGTATTGCCGCTGTGGAACAGTCACTTCACCAACATCTCCAGTAAGCAACATCTCCGCGTACCAGTTGATGGAGGAAAGCGGACTCCGAAGTTGATGCGAAGCAAGTGAAACAAATTCACTCTTGGCACGATCAATTGATCTCTCTTTGCCAACATCCCGAAAAACAGCCACAGCTCCAGTAATGACATCATTTAAGATAATCGGTGCAACAGTGACACTAATCGGCACCTTTGCCATATCTTTTCGAATGTAGGAGTAGCTTGCGTTGAATACTTTCTTTCCAGTCATCAAAACAATATACGTAGCTTGTCTTTTCGTGGGTACAGCTTGACCATTCAAGTCCTCAATCGTGAGGATCGAGAATACGGATTTTCCTATTGCTTGGGAAAGTGCAAGATCAAGCATTTCGCATGCCCGCGGATTCATCATCAAAATTTTCCCTGTCTTATCAGTTACGATCATACCATCGCCAATACTTTCCAAAATCGCGTCATCTTTTGCCTTATCAAGCTCAAGTTTGGTAATTTCCTGTTGTCTTGCAATATCCATGTGATGTAACAGCACGGCATTCTTCCACACCACGATACTAAGAATGATAATACTGAATATGACCATGAAGGGCAAAAGAAAATCTTCCTCATAATACCCCAATTCACTCCCCCATAAAATCAATCGTCCAAGCAGAAGTGGTATCACAAGAGCGGCGGGCAGGAGACGTCGTGCTATCACTCCACCCACGCTCTTTTCAAAAACAATAGCACTCACTCCTTGTGGTGGAGTCAAAAAAAGGATTCCCAGAACCGCGATGAGAAACGCGATAGTCGCGTGGATCGCCATCTGAGTGTAAGGCGTAATGCCATAAAAAACTGAAAAACCGTAGAGATAACCTATAAAAGCAAGCAAAGCGAGCATACTGACGCAGAGCACTGGAATTTGATAAACGTATGCCTCTCTTTGAGAAATTTTTTCCCGTGAACGAATATACAAAAGTGATAACCCCAGAGCAGTCAAAGCAAACGCGCTCGTCGGTCCCATCCGTCCGGGATACAAAATATCAATCGCGGTGGCATTTTCTGTATAAAAAAATTGATCTATTCCAAGATCAACACCGAAAACATACTCAATCAAGGTAAAGACACCTATAGATACGACCAGCATACTGGCACTACGAGCGATTGCGTTCTCCCACCATAATTTTTTCCTCTGGAGTTGGAAGAAAAAAAGTGATATACCAAGGAGCACAAAAGCAATGGCTGTATTAAATTTCATTGAGACCCAATTCGGAAGGATACTTTTGAGAAAAGTACTGTCAATAATCCAACCAAGAACGACAGCAACGCCAATGAGCGCGATGAAAATAGCAACTCCCTTGGAAAATTTTCTAGGAACAGGAAGAATCTTCGTACGCGATGCTGTAACCGTGAACTTTTGCATACTCTTATATGAGACTTGAGGAAAAGTCTATTTCATTTTCTCATATTTTAGTACACTCTGTCTACTCATGGGGCGGTTGTTGAATGTGCTTTTGGAACGAAATTTTCGCTTTGGGGATGATTATATATCCTTTCACGGGCTCAACACTTATGCTACACTACATATATAACCCTATAGACACACACTATGCCACAAAAAAAAATTCTCATCGTGGAGGATGATCAGCCCATGCTTCGCGCTTTAGAACTCAAACTGAAAGGCGCGGGTTTTGACACAAAAACCGCCTTAAATGGAGAGGAAGCACTGGCAATTCTTTCGAAAGAAACCGTGGATCTTATCCTGCTCGATCTCATTATGCCAAAAAAAGATGGTTTCGCAGTACTTGCCGAGCTCAAAGAGAAGGGAATCACTACACCGGTGATTATCTCGAGTAACTTGAGTCAAGAAGATGATCGCCAACGAACGAAAACTTTGGGTGCTGTTGATTATTTCGTAAAATCCGATACCCCAATCGCACAAGTGGTTGTTCGAGTACAACGGATTTTACAAGATCCGATATGAAGGAGCCGGAGATTCGGGAAATACTCAAACAGGGGAATTATATCAGCCCCGAAGAAATTGCCAAGGCTGATGATTTCGTAAAAAATCAAGGCGGCTCATTTTTGGATTATTTTTTCAACAAAAATCTCTTGACGAAAAATATCTTGGGGCAAGCTATCGCGGAACATTTCCATGTCTCTTTTGTGGATCTTCAGCAGGTGAAAATTGAAGAACCACTGCTCGCGCTTATTCCAGAACTCGTAGCTCGTTCACGGGGAGTTCTCGTCTTTGGAAGAGATACCACAGGAATAAAAGTGGCCATGGTGAATCCGGAGGATCTTGAAATACGCCACCTCCTTGAAAAACGCTTTGGAGAAAAAGTGTTTCCTTTTTTTGCCCTTGAGAGTGATTTGAACGACTCCTTGGCTGATTATAAACCCAGTTTACAAGAGCAATTTCAGACCACTCTCGAAAAACTAAACAAACCACAACTCCGTACCGAAGACCATGAAGAGATTACCGTTGAAGTGCTGGATATGTTGTTTGAATATGGACATACGAATCAAGCCTCTGACATTCATATTGAACCTACCGAAAAAGAGGTGTTGATTCGTTTCCGTATTGACGGAGTGCTCCATGATGTACTCACTATTTCCCAAGCACTCTTTGGAATGATCTTGAGTCGAATTAAAATTCTTGGAAAAATGCGCACTGATGAACACCTTGCCGCGCAGGATGGAAAATTGCGTTTTAGTAGCCAAAACGGAAGTGCCGAGGAATATGTTGATGTGCGTATTTCCATCGTACCAGCAACACACGGTGAAAATGTTGTCATGCGTTTACTTTCAGCGCGCGGACGGCAATTTGATTTGAGCAACCTGGGCTTTTCAGACACGGATTTCGCGAAAATCAATAAAGCCATTGAAAACCCCCATGGTATGATTCTCGTGACTGGACCAACAGGAAGTGGCAAGACCACGACACTCTATGGAGTGCTAAAGATGCTCAATAATCGCGACGTCAATATCGCGACTATTGAAGATCCGGTTGAGTATGATCTTGACGGGGTAACACAGATTCAGGTGAATCCAAAAACAAACCTCACCTTTGCCGCTGGTTTGCGCGCTTTAGTACGTCAAGATCCTGACATTATCATGGTTGGTGAAATTCGTGATGAAGATACCGCCAGCATTGCCGTGAACTCTGCGCTCACTGGACATCTCGTGCTTTCCACGCTCCACACGAACGATGCCGCCACTACCTTGCCACGTTTACTCGACATGAATATTGAGCCTTTTTTGGTAGCTTCTACCGTAAAAGTGGCGCTGGGACAAAGGCTCGTGCGCAAAATCTGTTCCCAGTGTCGTCTTTCATATTCGCTTACACCTGAAGAGCAAAATCTCATGAACTCGTTTCCGAGATTGCGAGAGATATTTCAGAGTCAAGGATACGTCGAGGATATGACAGCGGTTCATCTCTATCGTGGACATGGCTGTGACTTGTGTAATAACACCGGATATCATGGACGCGTAGCCATATTTGAAGTGTTGGAGATGAGTGACGGCATTCAAGCGTTAGTACTGAAAAATGCTTCAAGTAACGAAATTATGACTTTAGCGAAACATGAAGGTATGACCACCATGTTTGAAGATGGCGTGGAAAAAGTATTCGCTGGCATTACCACGCTCGACGAACTCATGCGCGCCATTCGGGAATGAATCTAGAGACATCACACTATTAAAACGCGTTTACATAGTGTGATGTCTCTATGTCCATTTCAAAAAAGAAACCAACCGTGGTTGAAAGACGACGATACATCGGCCACATATCACTCACGGAAAAAGCGTTTTTTGTTCGCCATCTCGCCATGATGCTCAAAGCGGGCGTAAGTCTGATTGAGGCTCTCTCACTTTCAGCCGAGAGTAGCCCGCGTCGATTACAACAACTCCTCTCTTATATACAGCGTTCAGTGGAGCGAGGACGCTCGCTTTCAAACGTCTTGAGTGATTATCCAAAAGTATTTTCAGCACTCTTTATCAAAACCATCCACGCCGGCGAAGTGTCTGGCAACTTAGAGCAGAATTTGTTTCATCTCGCGGAACAGCTGGAAAAAGAAAGAGAACTGCGATCAAAAATAAAAACCGCGCTCACCTATCCGTCTGTGATCTTCATTGCGAGTATAGGTCTGGGCATAGCAGTCACCTATTTTATTTTACCAAAAATTACTCCGCTGTTTGAGGGATTCAAAATTAAACTCCCTCTGTCCACGAGAGGTCTCATCTGGCTATCACATTTTATCCAAACCCAAGGCGTTCTGGCACTTGTTGTGGGTATTCTCTTTGTCCTATTTGTGAGTTGGCTTTTCAGACAACTATGGATTCAACCTTTGACGCATGGAGTCCTGCTTCGTTTGCCATGGGTGAAACGAATCATTATACAGATAAATTTAGCAAGATTTTGTCGTGTGTTTGGCATGCTTCTCCGGAGTGGACTTTCGATCGAGGAGGCATTGGGTATTACTCAAAAAACGCTTGGGAATTATTATTTTCGTCAATCTCTCACAAAAGTACTCACGAGCATCAACAGAGGAGGGCAACTTTCAGATACTCTCTCTCGTGCTGGCACACTCTATCCACCGCTGTTGACCAGAATGATTCGTATAGGTGAAGAAGCTGGGCAACTCGATGAAACGCTTCTCTCGTTGGCAGGCTACTATGAAAATGAAGTTGATCAGATGACCAAATCTATTGCCACCTTTGTTGAACCTATCTTATTGCTTTTTATTGGCCTGGTGGTGGCCTTCCTCGCGCTCTCCATCATCACACCGATTTATGATATCACGGGCAGTATCAAGCCATAATGGGTTTACCGCCATTGAACTCCTGGTCGTACTGGGAATTGTTGTGCTCTTGTCAGCACTCGCGGTACCGCTCTCTTCCGGTTGGCACTCCGGCAGTTTACTTGATTCCGCCGCGACGCAAATAATCCAAACCATTCGACTCGCGCAAAACCGTTCTCTCGCGCGATACAATACCGAGGGGCATGGTGTTTTTTTCCAGATCAATTCAGGCGCCGATCGAGTCATCTTGTATCAAGGATCTTCCTATGCCTCGCGGGACGCGAACTATGATCGAGTGCTGGAATTAAGCACTGTTTTAACACTCACTACGACCCTCACGGGCAATGAGGTCAATTTTTCCAAAGGACTTGGTGTGCCAACCACAACGGGTATCATAACCATAACGCACATAACTTCCGGAAGTCGAACCCTCTCTCTGAATAGTATTGGCACTGTGGAACAATAATTTTGTAACCGATCAACGAAGAGGAGATGTCTCTATGATTCATATCAACGAAAGTAATCTACAAGATGAACGTGGTCAATCACTTGTTGAAGTGGTCATCGCCTTAGCGATTTTTGCTTTTATCGCCACAACAGTGATCTCGTTGGCAGTAGGAGGTCTTACCGCGCTTGTGCAGGGAGGAGATCAAACCGAGGCTGAAGCATTCGCGCAAGAAGGACTTGAGGCAACACGATCGATCCGCGATGGCGCGTGGAATGAAATGACGTATGCGCAGAGTGGTGTCTCAATAAGTGGCAATCAGTGGGTATTCACTGGTGAAGGCACGCAAGATACATTGGGATCATTCACCCGTACCATCACTTTCAGTGCCGTGTGTCGTGATGGAAGTTATAATCTTACCTCTTGTCCAGGTAGTTTCACTGATCTTCACACCCGTTTGGTAACGGTGAACGTGACATGGCCAATTCGGAGTGGAGTAAATAATACCGTACAACGAATATCCTACTTGAGTAATTGGGACTCACGTGAATGGACTCAAGATAATTGGAATGGAGGTTCTGGGCAATCTATATGGGCAATCCCCAATAAATACAGCTCAGATGATGGAAATCTGAATACAACGAACGGGAATGAGGTTACCTTAAGCTCAAGTTGGAAAGAAACCGCTGACAGTCAAGTGGTGACACAAAGACAGATCAATGACATTGCTGTACTTTCTGCCACTGATATTTGGGCGGTGACTGACAGCGCGCAATTTTTACACTATACTAATGGAAGTTGGTCCGAATTTAGCGATTTGGGAAGTATTAATATTCAAGCGTTGACTTTTGTATCAGCCACGGATGGCTGGAGTGTGGGCACATCTGGGAAAATATTTCGTTGGAATGGAACCACGTGGAGTGAATTTACCGATACAGGGAATGAACACTGGAATGATATCTCCATGACAAGCTCTTCTCTTGGTTGGGCCGTTGGCCACAGTGGCGATTTGGCGAAATTTAATGGTACCTCGTGGGTGGAGTCTGCCATTCCTTCAAGCGCTGATATTCTGGCAATGTCTTCCCTGTCATCATCCAATATCTGGGCGGCAGGGAATAGTGGCCGTATCTGGAACTATAATGGAAGTACATGGTCATTGTTTACTGATACTGGCAATGAGACATGGAACGATATTTTCATGCTTTCTGCCACTGAAGGGTGGGTGGTGGGAAATTCTGGCGACATACGAAAATATAATGGCAGTAGTTGGAGTGTTGTGAATTCTAGCGTGAGTCGCAAGATCAATTCAGTGTATTGTGTCGCAAGTAATGATTGTTGGGCTGTTGCTGATAGAGGAACTTTCCTCTACTGGAATGGTACAAACTGGGCGAGTGCTGTCACCACTTTCAACCAAAATATTGAGACAGTGCGTATGATTGACTCAATTGACGGCTGGTCAGCTGGACAGGGTGGAGTTATTCTAAGGCACATGATTGCTGGGTTTTATAGCACCAGTGGGAGTCTGATATCATCAGCTTTTAATATGGGTGATGCATCACCAGTACAGATCATTTCATGGAGCGCGAGCGTGCCTGTTTGCACGCCAGTCTGTTCAATAAAATTTCAATTGAGAACCGCACCAAATAGTGGTGGCGTACCTGGAAGTTGGACGAGTTGGTATGGCGCAGACGGTGTTGGCAGTTATTTCACCAATGCCTTGGGAACCCTTGTCCCAGTGGCTTTAAATGGCAATCAGTGGGTGCAATATCAAATGTTTTTGAATGGAGATACTTTCAGTACCCCTATGCCCACGGCAGTGCGGATAAACTACAAGTAGGGACTGTTGCCGAATGTGCTTTTGGAACGAAATTTTCGAAATTTCGAGACAAAATTGGTGAATAAATTTTTTGGCTTACCTCATGGTAAACCAAAAAATTTTGAGACAGTTTTGACCGAAATATGAAAATTGCAGTCAAAATGACATTCGGCAACAGTCCCAAGTAGCGCGATATTTTTATGCTTTCTAAACAACGTGGTTTTACACTCATCGAAACCAACATTTATGTCGCGATTATTGGTCTCACACTCTTCTCATTTGTTCAGTTTGCGTTTTCTATTGTTGAAGCACGAAACAAAACCTACGTGGCACAAGAAGTGCAGGCGAACGCGAGAATCGCGCAAAACACTATCACACAAAAAATTCGAACCGCGACCGGTATCAATATTTCCCCGTCTACCTTTGGCGCCAATCCAGGCAAGCTCTCTTTGATAATGAGTGACACGAATAAAAATCCAACTATTATGGAAATTGTTTCTGGTGTATTACGCTTAACTGAAGGAACTGGCAGTGCCATCCCAATTACGAGTGATGAAGTTGATGTGAGTAACCTTGTTTTCACCAATCTTTCACAGACCGGCGAGCGAGGACATGTGCGTGTGGAGATGACCGTGCGGTATAGAAATCCGAGTGGTGATGTAAAATTTGAGTACAGCGAAACAATGGAAACCGCCGTAAGTTTGAGACAATAGATTTTTCCCTCAATAAAACTTTGAGACAGTTTTGGCCGAAATATGAAAATTTCGTTCCAAAAGTACATTCGGCAACAGTCCCAATTATTATCCACAGGCATCACCCTATGAAAAACATACATCATCAGCCTGAATCCGGCGTGGCCGCTATTATTACCGTAGTGGTTCTGGGAGCTTTCGCTTTACTCGCGGCAAGCGCCGCGTCAATTTTGGGATTGGGTGAACTTGAGCTTGGGTACACCTTCCAACGCGGCGAAGAGGCATTTGCCTCAACTGATGGGTGCGTGGAAGAAACCTTGCGACGTATACGATTGAACCAACTCTATGGTGTTGGCGCTGGCACCATCAATCTCACTGTAGTGAACGGAACCTGCGCGATCACAGTTACTATACCTGTTCTGGGTCAACGAGAAATAATTGTCATTGGCGAAAGCGGCGAGTATAATAAAAAGATAGGCGTGACCATTACTCTCACGGGAGACGTGATTGCTCTGAATAGCTGGATAGAAAAAAACGATTAATCTCTCGACATCACACTATGTTTGATTTTTTTCGAAAAAAGATAATTGGTCTGGATATTGCTGATCATACGATGGAAATTATAGAGCTTGAGCAGAAGGGCAAGGATGTTGTCATACATGGAAAAGCCAGAAAACCTCTGCCAGCAGGCCTCGTTCAGCGTGGAAAAATTCAGAATCACGCAGAATTGGCAAAAACAGTGCGAGATGCGTGCCAGCAAGCCGTGCCACATCCCATTCAATTCGCGAACAAGCTTTTGGTTTGTGGATTGCCCGAGAGTCAAGTGTTCACGCATATCTTTCAAGTCAAAAAAAATGCAATAAAGATGTCCGAGTTAAAAAACAAGGTTGAAGAAGAGGTTCATAAAACTATCCCGATTGATTCCAACAATGTACTCTTTTCCTATCGTGTCAGCCGTGAAGACAAAGAAACTTCTGAAATCCTTGTTGTGGCAACCTATCGCGATACGCGAGAAGAGTGGAATAAATTTTTGAAACTTTTGACGTCTTCTCAAGTGATATTGGACATTGAGATATTGGCCTGTGGTCGCGCGCATTTTTTTTCAAAGCAAGAGAACAAAAAATCAGTTCTGCTCGTGGATATGGGCGTTGCTACTACGAACATAGCCTTTTTTGATGTTGACGGAGTGCCGCGATATACGACGTCTCTTGATTACGCCGGAGCCTCTCTCACGCAGACAGTCGCGACAGCGCTTGGCATCAGTCTGGATGAGGCTGAACAGAAGAAAATTTCCCATGGTCTTGAAACTGACGATCAAAAACTCAAAGAAAGTCTTATCTCAGGTTTAGAGCCAATTACGCGAGAAATCAATATAGTGAAAAATTATCTCAAGGAGCAGTTTGGCATTTCAGCAAACGAGATTATCGTCATCGGCGGCACAAGTCAACTCAAAGGATTACGGAACTACTGCTCGGAGCAATTAAACCTACCCGTAAATTTCACGACTCTAACGTTGCGTGGACTAGACGCTGAAGAACCAGCGCTGTATTTTGAGGCTTTTGGACTGGCCTTGCGTGGCCTATCTCAAAAAGCAGGAGACAAAGAAGTTTCCTTTTAGTTTTTTTACACAGCAGGATGTGTTATAATATGTGCAGAAAAATACTTCACTTCACTTTTATGAATTCAATTTCTAAATCATCACCCTGTACTTCTCGTCACCAACAAACACTACGACAGGAAGAAAACGCGTTTACCTTGATTGAACTGCTCATTGTGATTACAATTATTGTAATTCTCGCGTCAGTTGCTTTTGTCGCGTTGGATCCTTTGACCCGATTCCGTAATGCTCGAGACGCCAATCGCGCCGCGGCTATTAGTCAAATCCTCTCATCTGTCAAAATCGATCAAGTTGATAATGGCGGAAACTATCTCACAGCAATTACAAACATGACAGCCGGGAATGTGTATATGATCGGAACAGCAACAGCAGGTTGTGATGATAACAACGCGAGTTGTGATACAGCCGTCAGTAATGACACCGCCTGTGTAGATCTGACTGGTCTGGTCACCGAAGGTTATTTGGGAACAGTACCCTTTAGTCCGGCAGGCGCGGTCACATGGGTGGCGGCTACAACTGGGTATACCTTACAGCGAGCGTCAACCGGTATTTTGACGGTACGATCATGTGAGTCGGAAAACACAACTGAAATCAAAACAAGTCGATAAACACGTATGATACAGGAGACTTCTGAAGAACAGCGCTTTTGTAGTAAATTTAAAAAATTTTATTGAGGGATAATTCTGATGAAAAACTCGTGATTATGGAACCACATCAAAAATCCATCCATCTTCATATTCTCTTAGTAGACGACGACAAAGATATTCGCCGTATTGTTGGTGGCAGATTAGCGCAAGTTGGTTTTGAGATAATCTATGCTACCGATGGCAATGAAGGCCGCGAAATGGCTCGTCGATTACAACCCAATTTGATCCTGCTCGACTATAACATGCCGATCATGGATGGCATGGAAGTCGCAACACGAATGAAATCAGAAGACGAAACCAAACATATTCCAATTATCATGCTCACGAATGAAGATTTTTCCATTGAAACCCAAAAGGCATTAAAAGACATTGGAATAAGTGAATATATTCACAAAAGTGATGATTTTGAGGTGCTTCATAAACGAATTCAGGAAGTCTTAGAAAACCTCTCATAAAAAATCCACAGATTCTTCTGCGGTATCTGAGGACTGTCGCCGAATGTGTTGTTGGAGTCTGAGGTCTGAAACGTTTTGAATAATTGAGACCTGCCTTACTCTGCTTCATCGAGACTTGCATAACGATAGTAGAACAGCTTCGCCTTCTCTGTGACAACAAAGTATAGACCGACCACACCAAGAATGAGTATGAGATGTGACCATGAGGGAGGAGTAAACTTGAAGACGCGAATTCCAAAGTCCGTATAAGGTAAAGTGATCGTGATAACGGCAACGATAATCGTTAACAACAACAATGTCCATGTGGGAGGATGACTGCGCATGAAAGACAGTTTGGTACGGACAGAATAAATGAAAACCAACTCGGTCAAAATACTTGCAATGAACCAATTGGTCTGCAAAACACCAGGCGTGTTATGAAAAAATAAACCAAAATAGAGAAAATCAAACAAACTACTGACCACTCCGAGAACGAGAGCGATCAGGGCAATATCTTTAATCTGATGTTTTCGCGGACGCTGTAACTCTTGTGGATCAACGTGATCGGTGGCAATGGCCATCATGGGAAAATCTGACAATAAATTTACGAGTAACAGTTGGATTGGTAACATGGGAAGAAAGTCTATAAAAAATGAAGCTGATGCCACAGCGAAAAAATTACCAAAATTTGAGGCTAATGTCGCGCGGATGTACTTCGTGGTGTTAGCGAAAATATGTCGTCCTTCTTCTATCCCCGAAACAATAACTTCTAAATTTTTGTGAAGCAGGACAATGTCCGCTGATTCTTTGGCGATATCACTCGCGCCTTGTACTACCAGTCCAACACGCGCGATCTTGAGGGCTGGAGCATCATTCATCCCCTCACCCAGGAAACCCACTTCATATTTTTCTTGGAGGAGTTCAATAATATGATATTTTTGTTGCGGCGTGACTCGAGCGAAGACAGCGAATAATTCGACTGCTTTTAATTGTTCAACATGCGAGAGCCGATCCAAAGATTCGCCGGTAATGACATCTTTAACGTTCTGTATAAGTCCCACTTTCAAGGCAATCACTGCCGCAACTTCTGGACGATCGCCGGTCAATATCTTCACCTGTACTGCAAGCTTTTTAGCTCGTGAAATAGCTTCACGAGCTGATTTCTTGAGCGGATCAGAAAAAGCAATCAGGCCTAACAACTCCATATTTTTTTCAAGCAGGGTGATATTTGTATGATTGTGCTCCGAGGCATCCCGTCTTGCCACGGCCATAACTCGATTCCCAAGTTTTCCCTGACTACGAATCCATTTTGTAAAAAAACGTTCATCCGTAGAAGATATGGGGTGGCACAAATTCATGATCGATTCTGGCGCTCCACGCGCGATGAGGAAATACTCCTCACCACGACGAAGAATTGAATCGTCACGACGACGTTCAGGATCAAACGGAAAATGCTCAATCTGATCATACAATTTTGTAGCATGACGTAACTTTGACGTGACTTTTTGTGACAAAGCGCGATCAAAATCACTCGCGGGATGGCCATCGTGCGTAAAAACACTACGTCCACCAAGATTGGCGTACAACAACACTTCATCTTGAGTCACTCGAACCTCCCTTGATGACACTGCCAAAATTTCAGCCACTTCCATCTTATCCTCGGTCAAAGTTCCCGTCTTATCCGTGCACAACACTTCGATACTTCCAAGATCTTCAATAGCTGACAAACGTTTCACAACGACTTTATTTCGCGCGAGTTTATACGCGCCACGAGATAAAGACAATGTTGTCACCGTGGGTAAGGCTTCAGGAATAACACTAACCGCCAGAGCGATTGAAAACAACAACAGATCCGTTATTGATACCGAGTTGCCCTTGAGGAGAAGGTGTCCAACAAAAACAAGCACCAGGCAGAGAATGATCAGTCGCAAAATGAAAATGCTGATCCTGTGAATGCCTTTTTCAAACGTACTCACCCGATGGGTTTCAACAGTCAAAGTGGTAATATCACCCATGACCGTCTTTCGCCCAGTAGCAATCACAACCCCCACGGCCCTTCCACTCAAAACGGTAGTACCGGTAAAAGCGATGTTTTTTGCTTGGAACACATGCTGTACTTTTTTCCTCAAAGGTGATGACTCTTTGTGCACAGACTCCGCCTCTCCCGTCAAAGTAGATTCATTGATCAATAAGCCGTAGGAATCCAAAATTCTCATGTCAGCAGGCACGATGTCACCAGCCTCAAGTAAAATGATATCTCCTGGTACCAAAAGTTGTGTCTCAACAAGACTCTGAGTAGAATTCCTTCTTACCCATGATTGACTGACAATATATTGTTTGAGGAGGCGCAAGGTATTTTCTGAACGATATTCTTGAAAAAACCCAAGAATTACGTTTATTGCGACAAAGAAAAAAATAAAAGCGGCATTCAGCTTTTCTCCAAGGAATAGAGAAAGGAATGCCGCGGCAATTAAGAGATAAACAAATGGAGAATAAAATTGTCTCAGCAAAATACCCCAAGCGGTCAATTCTTTCGAGTCAAGTTCATTCCTGCCATAGCGTTGTTGACGACGAATAATTTCATCTGAAGACAAACCGTGTTCTATGTCTACAGAAAAAATTCGTAGCACCTCTTCATTTTTTTGGTTTGTATATCGTGAGAAAGACATCGCGGAAAAATTGTGTTCACATACAGACATCACACTCTACATTATATCACAGATACACTTCTCTTAAGCAAAATTGAACTGATGATCTCGTCTCAAGCGATCAACACTTCTCTCAGATGGAAAGATACGGTAAAGTAAAAACATATGCGTATTTATCTTCTTAATGTCCTTCTCATCACAGGCATAATTGCGTTGACGTTTTTTAATGTTCTTCTGAATGAATACTCTCCGGAAGTGAGACGTCCAGAAACCACCCACAGCACGACAATCTCCCCCGGTTCATCACAAAACTCAAATAACAGGAATGAAAATGAAACACAACCAAAAGAATCTCCAGAATGGGTACAAGTGGAACGGGTGATCGATGGTGACACCATTGAAGTTGTTATCAATGGTTCAAGAGAACACGTCCGTTTCATTGGAATCAACAGCCCAGAAGTGGCGCATGGAGGTGAACCTGCTGAATGTTTTGGTATAGAAGCGAAAAAAATTGCACAAACAATACTGAATCACCAGTTTATTCGCTTAATTCAAGACTCGACCCAAAAAGATCGAGACAAGTACGGCCGCCTTCTCCGCTATGTCATACTCGCGGATGAAACCAACGTGAATCACACAATGCTTGAACAAGGTTACGCCTTTGAGTATACATATCGCGGGAAACCCTATCAACATCAAGTTGAATTCCGACAAACACAAAAAAAAGCCAAAGCAGAAGGAAAAGGTCTTTGGAATGAAAAAACTTGTAATGGGAAAAGATAATGTTTCTGTTGCGACACTAATGGACTGTTGTCGAATGTAATTTTGCCTCGAAAGCACATTCGACAACAATCCTATAAAAAAAGGGGGGAAATACTCTTCCCCCCAAAATGAATGAGAAAATCAATGTTACTGGAGAATCAAGGGACTTAAGGATTGTCCTTGATGCAAGCGCAGAATGGCCTTGGCAAGGAGTTCATGAATGGAAAGAACCTTGATCTTGTCTCCATACGGCTTCAACAGTGCTTCATTGTGATGGAGGGTGTTCATGATCACCACTTGTTTCAGTGGGGCATTCTGCAATCGAATCAACGCGTTTTGTGAAAACAAACCATGCGTCGCAAAGGCATAAACATCCTTTGCTCCCTCTCGTTGCACCGCGACAGCATCAGCACAGATGGTACCACCCGTATCAATCATATCATCAATGAAGAGAACATCTTTGTCTTTTACATCTCCAATGACCTTGATAGAGTCATTATTGACCAATCCCGACTCTGGTCGACTCTTGGTGCACACCACATACTCCGTTTGTCCCAACCTTTTGGCATATGCTTCAGCACGTGGACCGCCGCCCTTGTCCGGTGAAGCGACCACAAAATCGTTTTTCAGAAGTTCACTCAAATACGGCACAGCCTCAATCGACGCGTAGAGATGATCCACCACAATGTGGTGATCAAAAAACCCCATGGTAGGTTCTGAATGCAAATCAAGCAAGAGGATGCGATCTGCTCCAGATTGAGAAATCATACGCGCGATCACCCGCGCGCTGATCGGTACACGAGGACGATCCTTGCGATCCTGGCGATTGTATCCAAGATATGGAATCACCAAAATTACTTTTGACGCGGATGACTGCCGTGCCGCTTCTGCCATGAGTATCACCTCAAGCAAATTTTCCGCCGGAGGTTGGGTGGAGTTAAGAATCACCACATCACAGTCCCGAAGATCCTCCTCAAATTGAATATTGATTTCACTATCGGCGAATCGAGACAGCGTCACTTTTCCCAAATTCATACCCAAGTACTTGCACACTGCTTTTCCAAGATACTGACTTGCAGTACCACTGAAAATCTTTAAACGACTCATCGTGACCTCCTTTCCAGAATGAGAGTTCATCTGACAAGAGATTAGCGTATTTGATGAAGATAAGTCAATAGACTTGTCCCTCAATAAGATTTTTAGATGAGCTTTGAGAGACAAGTCTAATATACACCACACCATGACGCCGCGTTTACTGTAATTGCTCCTGACTCTGACAGACCTATACACTGTGGGCAATTCTCACTTACACACTTGTCTCACCTCTCTTTGCTGTTACAATATGAACGTTCAGCAACACCCTCTCTTACCGAGACTCACATGCAGAAATTTTCTTTCAACCAAGACATAAATACGATTGCCATTGTTTGCAACCAGTGGGGTGATACTGGGAAGGGCAAGTTTGTTGACTATTTCACCCCTTGGGCTGACATTGTTGCGCGCGGCACCGGCGGCGCGAACGCCGGACACACGATCCAGAAAGATGGAAAAGATATTGTTGTGCACCTGCTCCCATCATCTATCTTGTACGACCGCGAGGGCAAGATCAGCATCATTGGCAATGGCGTCGCATTTGACCCAATGCAGTGTTTGGAAGAAGCGCACATGGTTCGCGGACTGGGATATCCAGTGGAGCATCTCCTCATCTCCCACCGAGCAAAACTCGTGCTACCCCAGCATATTTTACTTGATCGGGCGCGCGAAATGGCAAGTGGAAAAAACCGTCTGGGAACAACGGGACGAGGTATTGGGCCTGTCTACGCTGATTTTTACGCCCGTGTGGGATTGTTCGTAAATGATCTCTTGAACAAAGATATTTTCGCACGACGGCTTCAGCAGAATCTGTCTGAAAAACTCAAAATCTTGAATACATTTGATCGTGAGTTGCTCAAAAAAATACTTGAACAACCTCTCCTTGGAGCGGGTATTTTTTATGATGAACAGAACATACTCAATATCGAAGCAATTGTGGAAACCTACTGTGAGAAGTACGCAAGTGAACTCAAAGAATATATTGCTGATACGGATACATTTCTCCGCAATCATGTGGGCAAAAAACGGATTCTCCTTGAAGGTGCTCAAGGACTCCTCTTGAGCGTGGATTATGGGAGTTATCCGTATGTCACGTCATCAGACTGTTCCATAGAAGGTCTTGTGAAAGGTGTTGGGCTCAAAGAAAAAAATGTTGATTTGACCCTTGGCATTGTCAAAGCGTTTTACATGACGCGCGTCGGAAGTGGTCCGTTTCCAACGGAGTTCGGAGGCGTCGCGTCAGAAAATTACTGCGAAGGAAAGGACCGCGCGCATGAGGAGCAAAATTTTTCGAACGCGTCCGTCAATGATAATGACGAACTCACGCAAGGTATTGCCATCCGTCTTGCTGGACATGAATATGGCGCAACCACCGGACGACCACGACGCACGGGCTGGCTAGATCTGCCTCTGCTTCGACGATCTATCATGATCAACGGCGGAGAAATTATTTTGACGAAACTTGATGTCTTAGATGGTTGTCAACAAATCAAAATCTGTTCAGAGTATGAATACATTGGTTCCACATTCCAGCGAGGCAAAGAGCTCTTTCTCCATGGCCAGAGAATACGTGTCGCTCCGGTGGAAGCGGAACTTTTGCGCTATTGTCGACCAATCTATGAAGTATTTCCAGGGTGGGTTCAACCAATTCGAAACTTCCGCGTGTATGAAGATTTGCCAATGAACCTTCAAAATATCATCGAGTACGTTGAGCGGGAAAGTGGGAGTCAGGTGCGTTTTATTTCGGTTGGCCCAGACGCGCTGGAGACGATCGAAAAAACACCCGGCAAACTACTTCAGCCAGCCTCTCCTGTTGAAACCCACGCGCTCCAATACTGACGGTATACACTTACCATAGAATTCAAGAGTGTGGGATCAAATAAAAAAGGCGTGCGAGGGTTTACCCAAGCACGCCTTTGAAGTCTACGTCACTGGCCGTTGTTCAAAGCCAGTGTTCAATAGACCAGTAGACCAAATTTCAGCCAGTCCTGAGCCGCTAGAACCTCGGCTGAGAAAGCACGATCATCGTTCCAGAGAATATCTCTCTGGTACATGACCACCTGGAGGGTTTCGTTTATAGTCCCCCCAGTGGTATCTCCACGGAGACGATATGTGATCGTCCCACTTTCAGGAATGGCTTGACCCAGACTCTGAATCAGCGCCACCGGTCCACCAACATGGTGGTAGATTGGCTCTGAATCATACAGAGGATCAAGAGTCTTTCCCGCTGTAAGATGACATGGGGTCATCTCAATCACCAACATGTCGTTATTCCATGTTTGCATCTTGAGAATCTCACAGCCATCTTCTCTCTTTGTCGGGCTACCGTCACTTGCATAGCCCATGGGTGATATGAAATCACCAATTTTCGGGCTCAACACACTCTGTATCAAATCAAAAGCAAGAGTGGTTGACCCGCTTTCAAGTAACTCCTCGATCGGCGCCACGGACCCGAAGTGAATGGCTTCATACTTCGCTGCGAACAGCGGTCGGTACTCAAGCCGATCTCCATCATCAAGGTCTGTTGGCAACTCCCATGTTCCCCACCGGTACAGGATGATTTCGCAATCACCAGTGGTTGTGTCAATCCCTTCGACAAGAAAGACACCACTCCGGTACGCACCAACCGAGGCGTCGTACAACCTTACCACGGAATGGAACGGCAACCCCATGCAGTTGCCACTGCCAGCACGCACCTCAAAGGTTGTCTCGTCACCGTCATCTTGGAAGTCGAGATCCGAAAACACCAGCGTCTTCGAATCAATCACTGCCACAGGAGCTGATAAATCGTTATCTCTCCACAGAGAGAGAGCGCCTGTGCCAGAATTGTTAAAGGTTCCCTGCGCCAGAAATGGCACGGACATGAGATTGACGTCGCCATTTTCTTCAGCGGTGACGTCAAGGAGCGCCAAATCTTGGCCACTCCCTAAGACAACGGATCCACGCGGCGTCATCTGATTCACCGCGACGGTTGGAACACTCCTGTACAGGAATACCCCTTCAGGACCGCTCTGATCCACACCACCATAACGTAACACGGAAGACGCCACCCCTAGATAAATCAACCCACCGATTTGCTGATTGCTTTGAATCGACAACCAGCTACCTGATGGAATCGATTGAGGATCACTACTAAAAGTAGTGATGACATTGAGCTCTCTCTCCCCCCCCGCCGGTACCACAACAGTACCTCCGTCGAATGAAAATAGTATTGATCCATTTGTAGGATCAAGAACGCCTGTGCTAACAATAGCGCCAAGCTCATCAGCAAGTACGACGTCACTCAGCGCTTCCTGACACGCGACTCCTTTTGAAGCGCATTGAAGTGTGAGTTGCACCAGCACCACCGCCTCAAAGCCAGTTGTTTCGTGAAAAAAAAGTGAATTTGTTGCCACAGTATTTCCAATACTCACGTTCTGTGGCCCGTTGTCACCCAGATTCGCCTCTAAGTACCCCGCATATCCACCCGGATATGCTCCAACCGTGAACTGGTTTGACAGAATGATTGCCGGAGTCTCTATTGTATGTTGCGAAGTGATTCCAACCGCCTCAAGGTTATTTAAGACGAGTTGGAAAACCTCACCTTGCGGAAGAGGCGTGCCGCAAATAATATTCGCGGCCACATCCAACCGCAGGGTTTCGCCATTGGTGACGACAACCTCATAATCATCAAAACCAAAGTGAGTACCCTCACTCCCGACATTGATGATAGTCGCCGGGTCTCCAACATTCTGTCCTGATATGGACAGCTGTCCATTCTCAAGACAGTCTACACCGTCCTCTGTCAGAGTCGCGTCCTTCACCATAACATCCTCACCTTCTGCAGTGAGACAATATGATGCCAGGAGCACATTGAGTCTCCCTGAATCCACCTCTCCTTCTGGAGAATCAGGGCAGAGCGTGACAGTCAGTGTTCCCGGAACCCTCACGCAGAAGCTGGGAGCGTTTGCTCCAACGACCACGAAGAGTACCACAAAAACGAAAAACAATTTTTTAAAAAACATCTTTTTACCTCCTTTAATGCTGTTTTTGCATTCTTGTAACACAATGCTACAAAAATGACTGTTTCAAGATATCACACTATAAATTATTTGTCAAACTTTTAAAGGTGTATTCTAACTCGAAGTGCATAAATGCGACAAATTTTCCTCAAGATGAGCCAAATTTCGGAAGTGAGCAAACTCGCTATTAAACGAGTAGTACTACTCCTATACTCCCGGCCACGTAGAAGATCAGACTATATGAATA
>ORJL010424012.1_pt1 | contig 22655 bp, 24 predicted proteins | sample 1779941 | NCBI WGS metagenome assembly ORJL01 (sample SAMEA104232317, study PRJEB22302) | groundwater metagenome | biome: forest; feature: aquifer; material: groundwater | place: USA | collected 2011-08-07 | depth 5.8 m
ATGTTGCGATATTTTTTAGGTTTTTTTGATAATCTCTTTAGCTTTGCACTTATTTTTTATTTAGATATAAATTCCTCCCAACGAAGAGAGCAAGGCTAAAATAAGATGCAACAGGATAAAGCTATAATTAATTATTTAAACAAATAAAATAAAAAATTAAAATCCGCTTCCACCACAGCCGCAGCCTCCACCGCCCCCTCCGCAGGATCCGCCTTTAGGCACCTCTACCTGATTTAAGGTTTCACCGGCATCAGCGGTTTCAATCTTATCTTTAACGATGAAAATGCCTTTGATCATGCCCATCCAGCAGCTCCAGGAGATGGTCCCCTCTTCAGTGGGAGTGAACTCGATGGTTTGTATCCCGGGCTTAATCTTGAAATTTAATCCTAATTTAGGAACTTGGATCCCGCTATTGCAGCCGTTCAATTCCTGGCCATTAATGATCCATTTTACTGGAACATCTTTCTGAAGCACGAATTTATTGGGGCTCCAGCCAGAGCTGAGCACGTCCATCTTTATTTCCTGATAATTACCTTTAATAATGGCAACCCCATCATTTTGTTGAGAATCAGATCCGCCGGCAGTCTGGGTGGTGGTAGGAATGAAGTTAGTAGTTAAAGAACCGAAATCATAGCCGCTGCCAGTTAAGGCCAGTCCACGATTAAGCAGGATTATTCCTAAAATAATGACAATAATTCCGGAAGCTTTAAGGATTTTATGGGTTACTTTTTTGCTGACTAAACCAGTAAGATAACCGAAGCCTAGTATTACGGGTAATGTTCCCATCCCGAAAATAAAGAGCATCTTTGCTCCTTCGAGCATGCTTCCGGTGCCTGCAGCTAAAATGTACATAGCTTGCAAAGGCCCGCAGGCGATCATTAATCCGTTAAGTAAGCCGATAACGAGCGGGGAATTAGAATGCTGATCAGATTCTTTCCCAACTAGGCGGTTGATAAATTTAGGCAGTCGAATCTCAAATCTTCTCAAAGCAGGGAAGATATTTAACATCTTCAATCCGAAAAGGACCAGGAAAAGACCAGCGAGTATTCCGGCAACTCCACGCATTAAAGGAGTGAAGGCAATAAAGCTTCCTAAGAGGCCGAACATAGCTCCGAAAAAAGTATAAGATAAAGTCTTTCCCAGAGCATAAGAGAAATGCAGCTGGTGGGGTTTCTTTCCTTGTTCAGTCCCTTTAGTAATATAAGAGACTATAAAACCCCCGCACATGCCAATGCAATGGAATCCAGTTAATAATCCGACGATAAAGATAAGTCCATAGCTCATATTCTGGCTAATTTCAGGCAGACTTACTTTCCTATAGATCAACCAGCTGAAATAGATCAAAAATAATAATCCAATTCCGGCGAAGGTCCAGCCCAGCCAATTCTTTTTATCAGTTTGGTTTTCACAGCTATCTTCACAGCTGCAAAGATAGCCTTTTTCCTCAATTGCAGCTTTAATTTTTTCTTCGGAAACTGTCTTTGGATCATATTCTACCTCTGCAGTTTCAGCAGCATAATCAACATTGATGCTTTTTATTCCTTCAAGACTTAAAGCTTTTTTGGCGATGATCTTTTCGCAGCTCTTACAGTGCATTCCTTGAATCTTAAATTTTTTGAGGATCATTCTACGCTGTATCCCTCCTTTTTGATGGTTTCTTGGATCTCCTTTTGGCTAACTTTTTTTTGGTCGAAATCAAATTCTGCAGAACCGGTTTTATAATCAATTTTACTTTTAACACCGAGCTCTTCCAAAGCTTCAGCAATGAGAATAACACAGCTCTGGCAGTGCATACCTTTAATCTTTAGTTTTAGTTTGGTCATTTTTTGTTTATCTCCCTCAACAGTTGATCTTACGATTTAAGTTGCGCTTCAATAATCTGTTCGAAGACAGCATAAGGCTGTGCCCCTACTATCTCTTGACTATTAATAAAAAAAGCGGGAGTTCCGCTGACCCCTAATTTGCTTCCATCAGCAAGATCTTTCTTAACTTCCTGAGCCATCGCCCCTGAATCCAGGCATTGGTTAAATTTGTTCTGATTCAATCCTAAATCTTTAGCGTATTGTTTGAAACCAGCAGTTCCTCCACTAACTCCATTCTCAAAGAGTTTATTGTGCATCTCATAATATTTTCCTTGCTCGCCAGCGCATTCAGCTGCCTCGGCAGCTTTTTGGGCGTTCTGATGGAAGCCTAACGGGAAATCACGGTAAATGAATTTTACTTTTCCAGTTTTGATATAATTTTTTTCAATCTGGGAATAAGTTTCGGAATAGAATTTTTCACAGAAAGGACACTCATAATCGCTGAATTCTACGATAGTCACGGGAGCGTTTTTATCTCCTTTTACGGCATCATCATCAGTTAGGGCAGTTAAATCTTTATCTTTAGCGGAAGGGGCATTATTCGGCAACGCTTCGTTATCGCCGGCAATTGTTGGAGTAAGGGATAAATCTGAAATCTTTACGGCAACAAATATTAATAACAGTAATTGTATGATCATTGCTGCAGCCAAAAACTTCTGGAAGGCATTAAATTTCGGGCTACCTTTTTTCGGATGGGAAGGACAGTTTATATCTTTATCAGTAGAATGAGGTCCTTCTTGATCTTCTGGATGGTGTTCAGGTCGTTCTTTCTTTTCAAATTCTTCTTTTTCAAAATGGGTCATGATTATTTTTCACCTCTAATTTAATTGCTGTTTCAGTAAATAACTGTAACCGTTTATAAGTATAGGTTAGAAACTAGTTTCAATTGCGAATTTAGATGGAAAATTTGACTAAAGTCATTCATACACAAAGTGAAACAACGATTTCACTTGTGCACAGATGAAGTAGTTTCTTCATCTTGTGTATAGTGTCGGATAATGATCACTAAATTATTTTAGTCCGCCACTATATGTTGCAAGCGATCCGAGCCCGAAGGGCGAGTATGCCGTCGGTTTTTTACCGGTGGTGGTCACGAGCATTTTGACGGTAAGAGAGGATTTATTTCTGGACTATAATATTAGTCATGCCCCTTCTCTTCCTTTCAATTAATCCTTTTCCTTCTAATTTATCCAGAATTCGGGTAATCTTGACTTTACTGAGCTGGGTTTCTTTAACCAGATCGCTTTGGTAGGCAGCGCCTTGGTTCAAGAAAATAAAGTTCATTACCTTCTGCTCTTCTTCAGCTAATCCTTCCAATTTAGTTTTCTTTTCTTCTTCACTAAGAGGTCTATCTTTTTGTTCTTTAATGATCATTTGTTCATCTTTGATGAAGAAAATTACAAAAAGAGAGATTAAAACCAGCAGGCCCATCAAACTGTAGCTAATAATTTTTTGGGTGGCAAGAGTAGCTTCCATGGGGCAGGTTATTCCATGAGTACAGCTGGTGGTTACTATTTTATTTAATGCGAAATTGAAAGACATTACAGTAATAAAGAAGATTATAGTTATACCTAAAATAAGAAGTCCTACTTGTTTGTTATTCATAGAACTGTGAGGAATTAGCTTTATTTATATATATTTTGGAGAAAATGGCTCTGTAGAAAGTCCCGTTCGCTACGGCTCAATCGCAAGCAGTTCCTGCTTAAATGAGCCTAAAGCCAAATACGCCTTCGGCTAGCTCCGCGCTCACTGGCGGCTAAGCCGCGACTTTTTCTACAGAGCCGGAGAAAATAAGTTAGGGTTGGATCTGGAAAGATTAATATTAATATTTCATTAATAAAATCCTAATAACTGCATGCGGTAGAGAGTGAAACCCAGCCAAAAGAGCAGGATAAGATAAAATAAACCGAAGAATTTGTTTAGCGGGAACCATTCAGTGAGCCAATGGCTGGTTTGCCGATGAATCTTATTTTTAGTCCAGACCATGAGATTGTATATAATACAATCTAATAAGAATAAGTACCAGAGTAAGCCTTCCAGGTATAACATTTTTATGGATAGTTATTAAAGAAGGATATAAAATTTACGGGACTAATTAGAATTATGGCAGTTTGAACAATTGGGATTATAAGAAGGTGGGAAATAAGTTGGTTTTTTTATTTCTGCTGCTACTTGGTTAAAGAATGCATCACTTTGGTCAAAGTAGGCATCACTTCTTGATGTAAATTCTGCGATGTAATTCAGGCATTGATCTGGATCATAAGCTTTTGAACTAGGAGTACAGGTTAATTCTATTTTACCCACGATTTTACCTAACTCAAAAGAAAAATTGGTAGTTCTGGAATTAGTTTGATCCACACTTTCTTCAGAGGCAGGGTTCTTTGCATAAGCGGTAACTACCATTAAACCAGCAATGACTCCAACCCCAATAGAATTTACGGCAAATTTCCTTACTCTTGAACCGAGATCATCTCTTTCCATTTTAATCATTATCCACCCTGGGAGCAAGGATAAAGATAAGCAATAACCGATCTACTAATTTATACTCCAATTTCAGGGGATAATCAGTATTAAAGTGTAAGGTGGCTTTATCACTTAATTTTCCGCCGGCAATCATTTTTTTGAGATATTCCAACGAAAATTTAGCTTTGAATTTATTCTCAGAATCGGTGCGGATGATAGTCTGCTCATCAGGTTTAATCTCAATGAAAGCTTTGGATAGATCTCCCTCAGCTTTAACTGATAATTGAGACTTTTCTCCCAAGAAAGTGACTGACTCGGCTACTACGCTAACATCTTCGATAGAATCACTTAATAGGCTGGAAGTTAGTTCTACACTGAAAGGAAAGGTTAATTCCGGAACTTTCTGTTCTTTATCTTCAAAATCTAAAGTAGGAATGGAAAAAGAGCGGGTAGTGTTGCTTTTCATGATTATTTTTAACTTATTATCTTCAGTAGTTTCTAAAGTTAGAACGTCTTCTCCTTTAGTTCTTCTTAGAATTTGTTTTAAATTGTTTAAATTGATGGCAATCTCTTCAGAATCTTTAACTTCGTACTTACTAAAACAGCTGCTGAACATCTTAAATATGACCATGGCTACATTAGCTGGGTCCATGGCTACTAATTCCAGACCATTTTGGCTGACCTTAAATTTAGCTTCAGTAACTAGTTCAGAGATGATAGAAATACTATCTTTAAAGTATCTTGGTTCTGATAAGACTAATTTCATTAACTTGCCACCCCGCTAATTTCTGGGTTGAATCTATTTATAAAAATTGTTGTGGTGGAGTAGCGGAATTAGGAAAGGCTTAAAAATGAGGCTCGGGCAGGTAAGTTTTCGTTACAGAGATGATTTAACTTAAAATGATTCTTTTCCCATCTTCCATCAGATGCAGGTTCTTTTTCCTTTGATAGCCCATCTCTTCAGCTAATTCTGCTAAATGATTAGCTAATTCCTGGCCACCATGGGAAGGAATGATATGTTTAGGCTTAACCAAGTCAATCAAATCCCGATGGTCTTCTCTGGCGGCATGGCCGGAAACATGAATATCTCTAAACAGTCTTGCTCCTTTATCTTTCAACTGTTTTTCTAAAGTTTCCCGATTTCCGCGGTTTAATTCTACGGGAATCACTGAACAACTGAAGATGACCACATCTCCGGTACTAAAGCGAAAAGGTAATTCTCCCCGGGCCATTCTGGAAAGGATGGCTTTTGGCTCGCCTTGGTGGCCGGTAGCTACAATCAAATATTTCTCTTTTCCCTCTTTTTGGATCTTTCTGAGGATATCCTCGACCTTATCTCTTTGTTTTACCTGTTGGACATCCTTATGAAAATCAATAATTTTGATCTTTTCTCCTGCACCGACATATTTAGATAGAGATCGGCCTAAGAAAACAATTTTGCGGTTAAGCTGTTTTCCTAATTCTACAATACTTTTTAGTCTAGCCAGATGGGAAGAGAAAGTGGTTACGATAATTGCTTTTTCTTCAGCGTTGACTCCCAGCATCACGTCAGTTAGCATTTGTTTAGCTACAGATTCTGAGGGCATTTTCTTATGCTCATGGGCATACAATGATTCTACGATTAGGAGAAAAGCGCCTTCTTTGCCGATTTCTTCTAATCTTTCCAGGTTGGGCTTTTTTCCTAAAGTGGGCTGGCGATCGAATTTGTAATCGTTAGCATAAACTATTTTGCCATAAGGGGTATGTAATACAACCATAGAAGCTTGGGGAATAGAATGGGTCATATTGACCAATTCTACAGAAATATTCTTAGATAGTTTATGTTTGGAATTAAGGTTAAGGCTGATTAACTTATTAGGAATTTTAATCTCTTCGTCGCGGATGATGCTTTTCAAGACTTCCGCACTATAAGGAGTACAGATGATGGGGGCTTGGGGAAAAATTCCGGCAGCGAAGGGAACTGCCCCTAAATGATCCAAATGGCCATGGCTAGGGATAATGGCAATCACTTTTTCGGCCCAATCTTTGATTAAGCTATAATTAGGAACGGCATTAACTTCCAACAATTCTTCATAACTGAGCGCGCTAATATCTTCGTCTTCAGTATAACGAATATAATTCTCCATATGCAAGCCCATATCTAAAATAATCACTTCGTCGTCGATCTTAAGGGCAGTAGAATTCTTTCCAGTTTCTGAATAACCACCAATGGTGCATACTTCAATGGGCATGGAAAAAGAATTCTTTTCAGGTTTAAAAAGGTTTTCTATATTTTATGAATTTGTGAAGAATTATTCTTTTGAAAAAGTTTGGAAAAATTAATCTTTTTCAAATCTAAAAAAGTTTACTAAAAATTATTTTTTGTTTTTTTTCCGAAATTATAGCCTAAAAAACAAAAGATTTAAATAAAAAAAATTCTTCCTTATCTAAAAATGAAGGTGATAGTGTTACATAATGCAGATCTGAGTGGAATAAAGCCACGGCCTTATCTTCAAGATAAGGTCATCATCCAGGCTTTACGCCAAGCTGGACATGAGATCCAAGACAATTTTTATCTTCCTGAAATCTTGGAACAGATGGATCATGCAGAATTAGTCTTTAATCTTTGTGATAGTTTTAACGACGGTAAAGAGGAATATTTGTTGGTTAAGAAGCTGGAAGAGAAAAAAGTGGCCTTTACTGGATGCACTTCCGAAACGATTTTTAATTGTTTAAATAAATACAGATTAAAACTACTTTTGGAGAAAAATGGGATCAAAGTGCCCAGAGCACAGCTTTTGGTAAGTTCAGAAGAGCAGCTGAACTTGGATTTTCCTTTAATCGTTAAACCGGCCCAATCTAATGGCAGCTTAGGAATAGAAGAAGATTCAGTTGTTTCAGATTTAGAATCATTCCAGAAGAAATTGTCGACGATGTTAAGAGAATATGGAGAGGTAATGGCGGAAGAGTATATTGGGGGCAGAGAATTCTGCGTAACTATGATCGGAAATGAGCCCAGACTATTCCCCATCTTAGAAATTGATTATAATGATGAATATTTTTTGGACAAGCCCAAGGTCTTATCCTATAAAGCGAAATGGAGTAAGAACAGCAATGTCTTTAAACATACTTATTCTCTATTAGCTGCGGGTTTGACTGCAGAAGAAACTAAAAATATTCAAGAAACTGCTCTGAAAGCGTTTAAAGCTCTGAAATGCTGCGGCTATGCTTCAGTGGATCTGAGAATGAATGAACAAGGTGAAGTTTATGTTTTAGAGGTAAATCCTAATGCTTATCTTGCTCCGGAATCAGATCTAGCTAAATCGGCCTGGATTACGGGGATGAGTTATGAAAAACTGTTAGGCCAATTGATGGAATTCGCTCTAGAACGGGTAGGAAAACTTACCGTGAAAGTGGCTTTACCTGCTTAGAAAGGTTTTTTTCTTAAAATATTTATAATTTCTAAGAAAAATGAATGCGGGAGGCAGGACTTTCGGGCAATAATTAATCGCATTCGAACCTGCGAACCCACTAAGGGAACAGATTCCTCAGCTAATGGGAACTAGCTGTTCATCGCATGATAGCTCGTGACTCCTTTTTCTTGAGTCTGCCGCATTTGGCCACTTTGCTACTCCCGCATTGAAGAATTTCTTTTCCGTTGAATTTTATAAACTTAACTCAAGAATTTATGAAGATAAAGAAAAAGATAAGTTTATACTATTAGATTCCCTGCAATTGACTCTCGATATCTTTTAACTGCGATTCTAATTCGTCCAGTTCAGATCCGGTCTTTTTAATGGCTGGCCGAGGAGCAGAATAAGTTCTTTTCGGTTCTGTAAAAACTTCTTCTTTCTCTTCTGCTTCTTTTTCTGTAGAAATTAATTTTAATTTTCCTTTGGGAAAATAATTTTTTAATTTGTTTTCAATCAGAGAATTAATGACCTTAACGTCGTTTTCTAACTGGGCGAAAGTAGTTACTTTCTCTTCTTGGATATGTTTGAACTTTTCATAACTTTGCATGAAAATGATTACTTCCCTTAAACCTTCTAGAATATTTTTCTTGGCGGTTTTAGGGTCGCCAATCTGGATCATATAAGAGGGTTCTTTTTCTATCTTATGATAACCCTGATCTATTGGTTTGGCTTTACTAATCTTTTTCAGGCTTTTTCCCATTTTTAGAATTGTTCCGGTTCGTTTAAGGAATGATCAATGAACTCAATTTTCTTCTCGATTTCAGCTAAAGAGTTCTGCCACATTTCCAGCTGATGGTCTTCCTCGTTTTTAAGATCATGAATCTTTAACAAAGTTTCTTTAGCTTCATCTACTTTCTTACGGATTAATTTAACCAAATTAAGCACATTATCATATTCATCTATTTTTACGAAAACAGGCATGCGATCCATTTTAATCACCTTTAGAAATTATTTTGTCTATTTGCAACAATTTATCATGAGCCACTTTAGTGGCGTTCCTTAATCTAATAAAATTGTGCTCTTCATTATACTCAGAACTATGCAATCTTTTGTTGGTTTCTCTCATCTGAACTAAAGTTTTTTTCATTTCGGACAATTCTTCCAGAATTTGTTGATAAGTTCCTACTTTGACATAAGTGGGTTCGCTTTTTTGTTCCCCAAAAGGCTGCTTGAATGTGAAAGGAGACTCTTCTCTTCCTATTGGCAGAGGAGGAAGTTCACTTTTTTCTTCTCTGGGAAGTGGAGGTAGGTTCAAACCGAGAGCAGCGTGCACCTCATCCGGTTCAATAACTTTACCATAAAGTTCTCTTTTTGGAAAACGTAGAGCTTTTTCGTTAAAGGCTTTGCCTTCTGGAAAGGGAACTCTCGGTACAAGTTTCTTTTTACCAAATAACCACATTTTATTCTCTCTAAGTAATAAGCGTTTAAAAAGTTTGTTTAGTATTATATAATAGTAAATAGAAATACTTTTAATCTCGAGCGCTTATTTTTGCTTGGTTTTAAAGATGGGAAATAAAAAGCGGTTGGGAATAAGCTTGTTTTTACTAACTTTGGTTATTTTAGGGTCCTTGCTGGTTAGGGGGGAATTATTAATTACGGAAATAATGTATGATCCCTCCACAGAGATGGGTTCGGATTATGATTTAGAGTGGATAGAAGTGTATAATAATGGCCCGGGGGCAGTAAATCTCTCTGGTTTTACTATTAATACTAAAAAAGTTTCTGAAGCGGTAATTTATTCCCAAACATATTCAGTTATCTCTAAAAAATTATTTTCTGAGAAAAATGAAACTAAAAGCGGCAGTTTTGAAGCTTTTTATGGCAATAATGACGGAATTTGGAATGCTCTTGACGGAAATTATTTAGCGCTGGATGCGGAATCGTTTAGTTTGAGTAATGCTGGTGGAATGGTGGTCTTGAGTAATGGCCAGATCTCAGCTAAAGCAAACTATTCTAAAAGTATGGGCGGGGATGGCAAGGGCCATTCTTTAGAATATATAGGGGAAAATTGGCTGGAGAGTAAAGATTTGTACGGAACTCCGGGAAAGAAAAATACTGCCGAGAATACCGCGAATCTTTTCCTGGAAAAAAGCAGCGATGTAAGATTAACCATTAATCTCGACGAAAAATTATTTACTTTCCATAATTATGATGATTTATTTAAGATCCAATTTTTAGAAAAGAAAAATTGTTCCATTAAAGATGAAGTTAAAGTGAAGTATAGTTTAACTAACGAAAAGAATCAAACTATTTTAGATGATAAATTCTTGAGAGAAGATATCGGCTGCTCTACTTATTCTAATACTGGGAAATTGTATCTGGAAAAGGAGGGAACTTATATGCTCTGCGGAGAGATTATTAGCGCTTCAGTAGCAGACTTTAATACAGATAATAATCAAGCCTGCCAGGAGATTAAGGTAATAGATACCAGCAAAATTTCCTGCGATTTAAGTTTAGGAATTGATACTCAAAAAATGTTTTATGCTTACCCGGAAGGGATTAGTTTTGATTTTTATCTGAATTCGGAAGAGTTTCCTTATGCTATTACTTATTGGATTGAAGATCTGTTTGGAAACAAATTAAAAGAGAAGTATATTACTACCAATACTAACCAGAAATCTTATACCCCTAATATTGATGAGGATGACCGGGTGGTATTTCTAAGAGCAGAAGTAGCTGCGATCTGTAACGATACAAATCTGAGCAATAATTTTGCTGAAAAGATGTTGATTCTTACTAGATTGGGAGTGGGTAAAGAAATTTTCACCAGCGGAATTTCTGCTCAGAACCAATCAGACTTATCTAAGATTAAAATTGTTAAAGTCAGCGCAGATGCTTCGGATTTAGTCAAAGCGGAACTAAATCTTTATCGGGGTGATACTTCTAAATATTTGGTTTCTGCATCTCTGGAGCAGAAAGGAAAGCAAGTGAGTGAAATCTATAAAATTCATCTGAAAAATAAGTTTACTGATTATCATTTGGTACTGCCTCTGATTTTGAAATCAAATGTAAAATTAAAAACAGGGGAATTAACTCTGGTAGTGAAAGGGTTAGGGTTGAGCGAGGATAAAGATTTTGAATTGAAAAATATTCCGCCAGCTAATGATGAAAAAGTGTCCTCTTTATCCACCAACAATAAAGAAAAAGAAGAAACAATTAATCAAAAGCTTACCTACAAAATAATCGAAAAACCTGCAACCATTAATTCTGGTGAAAAATTTACAGTTAGTTTAGGTTTTAATGGTGATGAAAAAGAACATTCTTTTTCCGTTTATGGTTATTTATATCGGGGAAGTAAATGTTATTCTTGTTGCGAGAACTGTGAGAAAGTTTTGGAAAGAGATGCGAATATGTTTGATTTTCAGCTAGATGCTGGAGAAGAAAAAGAAATCGAATTGCCCCTCAAAGCAGATGAGAAATTGGAAGCAGGAGAATACAAATTAAAGGTTAAGATTGAAGTTGATGGGCAGAAAACCGAAAAAGAATTAACTGAAACGGTTTCGGTTAAAGATGAATCTAAAGATAAAAGTGTTTGTATTCCTACGTATTCTTTTGGGGGCGGTCAGAGTAAGCAGTCTTTATCCTCAACGGAAAAAAAGATTACTGCGGAAAGTTCAGGTGTAGTTGTCTACGAATCCAGTTCAGAGAAGGCCAAGCATTTGACTGCTTACATACTGATTATTGTTTTGGGATTGGTTTGTGCGGTGCTGGGGTGGAGAAAGTAGGTTATTGATGGTGTGAAATTTCGTTTAACATATGGCATGCCTGTTAGCCGAACCGACCCCTACAAAGTGAAGGGAGGGTAGTATGACGCAGACAGGCAACTTATTTAAACTTGAGTGTATTCTTTTGTTTATATGGTTAATGATGATATTTTTTCAATAGAGCCTCATGAATTATGGATGAAAAACTTAAACCTGAATCGTACAGGTCGAGGGTATATTATTGATAGAGTTATCCAAATGGAATTAATGTTGAATGATATTTTAGCAAACTATTTCTGCGAAAAAGGAGAACTCTATCTCTCTTTTAAGGAACTAATTTTAAATAAGGAGTTCTTTACTCTTCAGCAAAAAATAAATCTATTTCGAGATTTGGGATTGCATAAACAAGATAAGTTTAAAGATCAATTTATGGGTTTAAGTGGCAAACTAATGGAAGCAAATAATATTCGAAATAAAGTTGCACACTTATCAATAAATTTAGAAAATCCAAAGATAAATATTAAACTGAATAACAAGATACAAGATGTTTGTCTAAATGATAAATTCCTAAATGAATTTGAAGACTTTATGAACGAAATTTATGTATCACTAATGAAAATAAAAATAAAGTCAAATTTTAAAAACTTTGGAAATGAAAAATTAGTTCTTAAAGGATAAAGATTAAACCATGAGATATTGGTATGTATTATAAAATAAGTTGCCTGTCGAGTAATATTTTGGCTAACATATGTTAAGCGCAGCATCTTTCTTTAAACAACACCTACAATCCTCTACTTAATCTTATCCTTTCATTCAAAACACTTAAAAATAAGCCTACTTTAACCCAAGCCATGAGCAAGAAGATTATCTTCAGGGCCGTGATTGAAGTATTGGGCAAACCTCCGGAACATGTAGACAAATCTCTAAAAGATTATGTTGAAAATATTAAGAAAAGCAAGAATTATGAAGTCAGTAAAGAGAAATATGCCCAGATCAAAAAACAAGAAGCAGAGGAATTATGGTCTAATTTTGCGGAACTGGAGATCAAAACCGGAAAAGTTGAGCATCTCACCTCTTTCTGTTTTGAGTATATGCCTTCGATGATTGAAGTGCTGGAACCAAAAGAGATCAGCTGGACGGAACAGGAATTTTCTGTTTTCTTAAATGATTTACAATCAAGATTGCATCAAATTGACCTGATTGCTAAACAGGTAAAAGCAGAAAATGATCAATTGAAAAGAAATCAGGCTAGTTTACTAAGAAATTATATCGTGATCTTATTGTCACAAAATAATCTTACTTCTGAACAACTAAGTCAATTAATTGGAGTGAACAAAGATAAATTAGAAGATTATTTGGATTTGTTAATCGATGAGGGTAAAATAGGCTTAAAAGAAAAGATCTATTTCATAAAAAAAGAGGTGTCAAAATGAATAAAAAAAAGGTGGAAGCAGTCCTATTCACAGTGGGAAAAGAAATTACTACCGAACGTCTGGCCAGTTTATCTTCTTTAGATGTAAAAGAGGTGGAACAGATCATGGCAGAACTGGTTTTTGAATATGCCCAGCGCGACCAGGCCTTGAAAATTGAGGTTAGAGATAAAGCCTGGAAATTAACCGTAAAAGATGAGTTTATACCTCTAGTCAGCGGAATAGTTACCTCTACAGAGATGGAGAAACCTTTAATGGATACTTTAGCAGTGATTGCCTGGAAATATCCCGTAGTGCAGTCTGGGATTATTAAATTACGTGGAAGTGGAGCTTATGAGCATATGCGGGAATTAACCGAAAGAGGTTTTATCCTTAAAGAAAAAGAGGGCCGGACTTTTAAAGTTAAACTGACCCCTAAATTCTTTGAGTATTTCGATCTTCCCAGCGCGGAAGCTAAAGAGGCCTTCTTGAAGTTAGTGCCCCAGGAGATCTTAAATCAGGGCCAGGCAGTGGAAAGAGAAGCGGACATGATTGAACGCCTGATTGAGCTGGAACAGAAAGAAAAAGAAGGTAGAGGAGAGATCGCTAAGGCTACGGAACAGCTTAAACAGTAAAGTCGTTTCCACCAGTAAGCGACTGGTGGTGCACTCCTAAGTCAAAATACTCAGCTTCCCATGCGTTGAGTGATTCGAATTCCAAAGGGGTAATTTATGCGGTCGCGAGTATTTTGGCAGCCAAAATTAGCCTATTTTTAGGATTATTTTTGCTCTTGATTTTCTTTATTTTTAAATAGTCAGATTAGGGTCAGTTTCTACCGTAAAAAACCATAAGCTTTATAAAGCAAGTTGTTCTTATATTTTTGTGGTTTTGTCGACGATAAACTAAAAAAAGGCAGCACTTAAAACTAATCTAAAATTTGATTGAAACTTGAGCTAAAAAATGTTTGAAAATACTATCCCTGCGGAACAAAAAAAGGAGCCGGAAAAAGGAGAAAGAATCATTCCTAAAGTGATTGAGGAAGAGATGAAAGAGGCTTATGTAAATTATGCTATGTCCGTAATCGTGGGCAGGGCCCTTCCGGATGTGCGTGACGGTCTAAAGCCAGTACATCGGAGGATTCTTTATGCCATGCAGGATATGGGTATGTTTCATCATAAACCTACTAAGAAATGCGCCAGGATTGTGGGAGAGGTATTAGGTAAGTATCATCCTCACGGGGATATCGCGGTTTATGATGCTTTAGTGAGGATGGCCCAGGATTTTTCTCTGAGATATCCTTTAATCAAAGGTCAAGGAAATTTTGGCAGCGTTGACGGTGACAGCGCAGCCCATATGCGTTATACAGAAGCAAAATTAAACCAATTAGCCGAAGAGATGCTTAAAGATTTAGACAAAAACACAGTCAATTTTCGGGATAATTTTGATGCTTCTCTGAAAGAACCGGAAGTGCTTCCCAACAAATTTCCGAATCTCTTGGTAAATGGGTCTACCGGTATTGCAGTGGGTATGGCTACGAGTATTCCTCCACATAACCTAAAAGAAGTTTGTGAAGCGATCATTGAAACGATTAATAATCCGGAAATCAGCGTGGAAGAATTAATTCAGATCATTCCCGGGCCTGACTTTCCTACTGGGGGAGAAGTAGCCTGTGGAAATGCTTTATGGCATGCTTATGCTAAAGGTAAAGGTAAAGTTACGATTAAATCAGTTATTGAATTAGAAGATGATAAAATTATTGTTAAAGAAATACCTTATATGGTCAATAAGTCAGAATTAATCGAACAGATTGCGGATTTAGTTCGGGATAAAAAGATTTTAGGGATAAGAAATCTTAACGATGAATCTGATCGGGATGGAATTCGGATTGTGATTGATCTGAAAAAAGATGCTGATCCTCAGGTAGCGATCAATCAATTGTATCAATATAGCCGGATGAAAGTTTCTTTTGGGATTAATCTTCTGGCTTTAGTTAAAGATCAGCCGAAAGTGTTGGGATTGAAAGATTTTATTCAGGAACATATTCTGCATCGTAAAGAGGTCATTAATCGCAGAACAAAGTATGACTTAGACCAAGCTGAGGCGAGAGTACAGATATTAATTGGCTTACTGGTGGCTTTAGATAATCTGGAGGCAGTAATTCTAGGCATTAAAAATAGTAAAACTGTAGAAGAAGCAAAAGATTTCTTGATCAATACCTATTCGCTAAGCGAAATTCAGGCCAAGGCAATTTTAGACTTGAAATTACAAAAAATAGCCTCCCTAGAGCAGGAGAAAATTAGAATTGAACATCAAGAGCTCTTGGAAAAAATCAAAGAGTATAATGACATCTTGGCTTCTGAAGTCAAAGTTCTGAATTTAATTAAAGGAGAATTAACTGAGATTAAGAATAATTATGGGGATGAGCGCAGGTCTAAGATTGTGGCTGGGGGAGATGATGATGATATCGATTTAGAAGAGTTAATCGAAGAAGATACAGTAGTAGTAACTATTACAAATTCTGGCTATGTTAAACGTCTGCCCCTAGATACTTATCGAACTCAGAAACGGGGAGGTAAGGGAATCAAAGCTACGGGAATGAAAGAGGAAGATTTTGTAGAGAAATTTTATATTACCTCTACTCATGATTATTTACTTTTCTTTACTGATAAAGGTCAGGTCTATTGGATAAAAGTATATTCCCTTCCGGAGGGAAGCAGGCAGGCTAAAGGCAGGCATATCGCTAACTTAATAGAGATGGGTACTGAGGAAAAGATCACTGCGGTTATTCCGGTAAAAGACTTTAAAGAAGGGTATCTCTTCATGGCCACCCAAAACGGAACAGTTAAAAAAACAGAATTGTTAAATTTCTCCAAATTAAGAAAGGGAGGAATCAGAGCGATAGAATTAGATGAAAATGATACTTTAGTGGGAGTGAAATATACTAATGGCAATCAGGAGATTATTTTAGCTACCCAGGAAGGCATGGCTAATCGTTTCCAGGAGAAAGATGTCCGGGCAATGGGCCGGGCAGCTAGAGGAGTACGCGGAATTAAGTTAGATTCTGGAGATAAAGTAATCGGAATGCTGGCTGCAGAAGAAAACAAAGAAATTTTAACCTTAACCGAAAAAGGTTATGGAAAAAGAACTCCCGTTTCTGATTATAGATTATGTAATCGGGGGGGAAAAGGAGTTACCAATATCAAGATTACAGATAAAAACGGAAAAGTAAAAGCAGTAATGCTGGTAGATGGCAGTGAAGAGCTGATGGTTATGTCTAAGAACGGAATTGCCATCAGAACCAAAGGTTCAGATATTTCAGTGGTGGGAAGAGCAACCCAGGGTGTAAGGATAATCCGTTTAGGCGAGACGGATACGGTGGCGGCAGCGGCGATGATTGTCCTAGAAAATGGAGAGAGCAATGGTGAAACTAAAGGGAATAGTAATCTTATCATTGATGATAATTAAAGCATGAGAATTTTCGTAATAGTTAATCCGGGTTTAGAAAAATTAGCTGAGCAAGAGATTAAAGAGTTAGTTAAAGTTAAAGTTAAGATTTATGGTTCGGTTCTAGATTTTGAGATTAAAGATGAAAAAGAATGGTTTTATTTAGTGGAACATTTACAATCTGCACGAAGGGTGTTGATTGCTTTTGGAGAGGATGCGGAGAGATGGGATTCGTTTGATTTTCAAGATTATCTTTCTTCAGATTCAACCTTTAAAGTGGAAGTGGAGAATCTAAAAGGGCAGGAAAACCGTTTTAAGATTGCCAAAGAAGTTGCCGGGAAAATTTATACTGAATTGGCTAAAAGTAAAATAAATCCAAAATTAGAATTAAAGCACCCAGAAGTTTTAGTGATAGTTTATGGTCAGGAAGGGAAATATTTCTTGGGAATAGATCTTTTCGGTCAGGAGGTTAATTCTCGGGCTTATCGGGTCTTTCCTCACTCTGCCTCTTTCAAAGGAGATCTAGCCTACTTTTTTGTGCGCAAATCTGGATTTAAGCCCGGAGAGAAATTGTTAGTGGGATTGGTTAAAGATGGGACTATGGCTATTGAAGCAGCTTTATTTGCTAATAAGATTAATTTTCTGGATAAGGATAAAATTACTAAAAAGAATTATTCTTTCTTTAAGTTCCCAAAATGGAGAAAAGTAGATCTTTCTGGTTTCGGGAGCTTGAAAACAAAGCCCTTACCCCCAGCGAATAAAATTTATGCTTTCGATACTAATATGCAAAGCATTGTTTCGGCGAAGAAGAATGCTCAGATTGCCGGGGTTAGAGAGCATTTAGAATTACAGAAATATTCTTTAGAGGATTTGGACCTGAAATATGGGGAGAAAGAGTTTGATCAATTGATCTTTCAGGTTACTTCTAAAGATGAGGATAATCTAAATGAGATCTATTACCAAGCCAGCTATGTGCTGAAACCAAAAGGAACTTTGCTTTTGATTGGGAGAGGGGGCTGGCAGCTTACGGTTTCTGAGAAGTTTAAACTGCTGGAGGAAGCGGAAATCAGGCGGGGAGAAAGTAGTTATCATTATTGGCTGATGGAGAAGAAATAAACTTAATCTAAACAAATAATTTAAATATTACCTGAGCTTCTTGGCTGTAATATAGTGAAAGTATTAAATATTTAAATATATTATTAAAAGAGGAAAGATGGTCAGCTTCAAAGAAATTTATATCAGACTGAAAGAACATCTTAGATTCAGCAATCAAGAATTGTTTGGAATAGGTGTTGCAGTCTTGGCAGCTGCGTTTATTTTCTCTTTCAGAGATTGGGGTGGAGAAGTCTTTAATCTCTTAGCAGGGCTAAGAAATTTTGCGCTGGTCATACTTATCGCAGGGATTTCTTTCTTTTTCCGGCAAATTTGCCAGAAAGTTTATGCTTTGTCTAATGGACATCAGGCAGAATTTAAGGTTTGGTGGAACGGGATTACAGCTTCATTAATCATAGCTTTCATCTCCTTTGGAAGATTGCCCTTAGTTTTATCTGGGGGAATGGTTTCTTCTTTTGTAGTTAAATTGAGGTTAGGAGAGTTTCGTTACGGCTTCTCTAACTGGGTCATGGGCATAACTGCCCTTTGGGGAGTTTTAGGAAACTTAATCCTGGCAATTTTATTTGGGGTGGGCGCTTATCTCTCTCCGCAAAGTTATTTTTTCAGTAAAGGAATGGTTTTTAATCTGGTGATGGCCATCTGTTCATTAATACCCTTGCCGCAACAAGACGGGTTGAGCATCTTTTTCGGGCGCAGGTTTTTGTATTATGTGGCGATAGGATGTACCTTATTGACCGCAGTATTATTATTAACCAAAACTGCCCTAGGATTGATTATTCTGATAGTCTTAGGCTCAATCTGGGGAATTGTAGCTTTATTGATCACTTCAGAAAAAGATTAAATTTAAAGCATTGGAGATTAAATCTCTGTATAGGGAAAAATAAAAATGGATAAAAAATCAAAAGAGAGGTTAAGAAAAGTTTTAACCTTTATCGGATGGATAGTGATCGGATTTGCGGTTATTGCCTTGATTTTATTTATCTTAAAGTCGGGTGTTTTGTTATGGAACTAAAATTAGAAGAACAGTGGGCAGAAGTTATCACCGTGTTTTTCTTAGTGCTAGGTTTTGTCTTGGCCGTCTTATTGCAAAATGCAATTCTTACCTTAATTTCTGTATTCATCTCAGGAAGCCTAGCGGGAAGGATCTTTTATCTGCGCAGATTTTCTGAACCGATCTTTCCTTTTATTTTAATCATTGCTGGATTCCTGGTAGGATACTTATTAGGCAGCTTTTGGGCCAGCCGAGTCTGGGTTTTGATTTTCTTTGCCCTTTCTTTCGGATTGTCTTATTATTTGCATTTAAAAGGGATTTTCGCAACTTTTAAAAGCAAGAACTTCATTAAGTAAATAAATAATGAAAACCTATAAAGTTAAGAGCATTACGGTAAGTAAAAAACCCGGGGGTAAAGAGGATAATCTAAGAACGGCTTTTATCGGCCTATTTCAGGAAAATAATCCCCACTTAATAGCTAAGCCGCCTTTAAAAGTAATAGAAATTAAAGATGTAGAGAAAGTTAGACTTAGGGATCTTAGAAATGTTTCTTTTTATCTGGTAGGAAATGATATTGTAATCAATGATTTAACTGAAATTAATCTCGATTATAAAGATTATATTCTAACCTTAACCGGAAAACAGAAGTTGCCGGAGTAGTTGGTTGATGTTCCAGAAAGTTTATAATCTTAATTTTTTCTAACTTTTAATAAAATGGTTAATTATCATTTGCATTATCGAACAGAAACACCTCCAGAATTAAAAAAATGGGATGGATTTAGTATTTCTGATAATTATTTTTATTACGTAGAGAGATCTCGGCATGGATTTATAATCTGTCTAAAGAGGGAAGATTTTTCCCCCGACGATGGTCTTAAACAAGGATTAGAAGATATTGCTCGGAAATACACTACTAGTATCTTAACTGGATTAAGTTTATTTGCTTGGGGAGGTCCGGATGCAGCGGTTACCCCTAGCGAGAAAGATACTGCAAATTTTCAAAGAATATTGCAGGAAGTTCAGAGGGGTAGTCGAAATCGGTGAATTAATTCTTTTGGTATAATACCTAATTATTCTTCTCCTCAAGAGAAAAGCATTTAAACACTCGCTTTTCTGGTGGTAATGAACATATTTAATAAAATAGGTGATACCTTTTGGCCAAACGCATTGAATCTCCCTCTTCCATCAATACCTTCAAACAATGCCCGAGAAAATATTTCTATCAATACATCCAGGAATTGCCGGTATTATCTAATATTCATCAAATTAGGGGGAGTATTGCTCATTCTACTTTGGAAAAATTTTATGATTTGGATGTGACCCAATTCAAAGAAGAAGATTATGCCAACCAGTTCCAGAAAGCGATCCAGAAACTGTTTCTTTACCATTGGAAACGCGCCCAGCCGGAACTTAAAAAATTGGATCTTAATCTGGACCAGGAAAAGTTTTATTTCGAAGAAACCATGTTAATGCTGATGAATTGGCTGGGTCAATTTATTGCAGAGTTTACCAAAACAAAAGCAGAAAAGAAATTGTCTCTCCCGGAAATTTTTATGTTGCTAACTCCGATCAGAGAACAGCAGCTGATCTCGGATAATTATTCGGTGCAGGGATTTATTGATGCCATTCATGGTCTAGAAGATGAGATTCATATTATCGATTATAAAACTAATAGCAGTTTAGAATTTAAAGATGAAATTAAATTGCAATTAGCCATCTATTCTCTGCTTTACTTTGAAAAATATGGGATTAAACCCTCTAAGGCGGGAATCTTTTTCTTAAGGCATAAACTTAAGATGATCAATGTGGATGATGCACTCTTAGAACTAGCGAAAAGAGAGATAGGATTGATTCATGCCCATACTTCCAGAACTGATCAGATTGAGGATTATCCCCCGAAGACTGGGCCTTTATGCAAATGGTCTACGGGCAGATGCGATTTCTTTGAGCCGTGTGGTCCGTTTGGAAACGGAAATGGATGTAAGAAGAAATGAAAAAATAAAAGTAACTTAATTTAAAAAATTACAATATCTGGCTCGCAGCATTAACGCTCATCTCGATGATCTCGCGATAGACATCTACATGTTCCAGCACAAAAGCCTCTACTCCTGCGCCTAAGACCAAGAAAACTAACCCGGCGAGCAGCAGATAGAGATTAAAGTTGAAGACGCTCCAGAAACGGTCAGAGGCAAACTCTTCTAAAATAACATCTTTAGAGATGATGCTGCCGGCAATGGCTGCAAGAAAATAAGAGATCGCTTCCAGCATCATGTGAGGGAATACAACTAACATAATAATTCCAAACAAGGCGAAAATGCTCTGGCCGGAAAAAGCACCAGCTAATTTTGCAGTTATCCCAAAAATTGTTCCCCAGACCGAAGCGTTCCAGGTGATAAGGAAAATAGCCCCATCTCCGGAAAGTAAAGCGAGAATAAAACAAGCTAGCAAGACTAAGAAATTATTGCTTAACAAGCTCCAGAATAATTCCAGAGGAAAAATAGTTCCAATGGTATCTTGTAGAGAAACTGCCTGGCCGGAAAAGCCCTGGCCGAAACGGATCTCCAATTGTTCTCTAAACAAATTGTTATTTTGGACGTTGGGTAATAATAAAGTAGCTATAGAATAAACCATTAAAATGCCTAAAAAGAGAAAAATATAAGTTTTTACGATATTAATATCGTCCATCCAGAGTTTTTTAACTGAAAAGTTTTTTTCACTGCCTTCCTGACGCTCTTCAATGGAAAAGATCTTGTACAATTCCGGGAGGAGGAGCATGGAAGTAAAAGCTACTGCGACCAAAGCCGGATCTCCAGGGAATAAAAATGAGGCGATGACCAAACCGATTACTGAATAAATTACCCCTAGGATGAAAGAATATCTGGTTCTGTATTCTAACCAATCTTCAGGAAATAAATGTTCTAGGACCATCTTTTATGCACCTCTTTAATCTTCATGCAATTCTTTCAGCTTTAAGTATAAAGCCAGGAAAGCGATTGCGTATAATGAATAGCCAATGACGTAAAATATGTCTGCGCCCATGCCCACTAAACCGTAAATCCCCTGGGCAGCAAAATCTTGAAAGTTATAGTAATTGTATAACATATCTCCTAAGAGAGTAGAGATGTTAGCGGTAACTAAGAAGGAAAGACCGGCTTTGAAAGTGCTAATCTTATCCATGAAAAGGTAGATGTTTAAAGAGGCAATGAGTACTAAAGAACTAATTGTAGGATAGAAATATCCTAAGAATTTCTCTCCGATATCCGTACCACTGAAAAAATCTAGACTATAAAAGTAAAAGAATAATACTCCGAAAACAACTGCCCCTAAGAAAAGAAGGAGGATAGATTTGTTGCTATCTCCGTGGTTTTTATGTAAATGTACAGCTAAAGTGGTATAGGCGATTAATAAAGAGATGGAACCGAAAACCCAATAGAAATCGGGCATGCTTACTGCCGGAGGCTGCTGGAAAACGCTAAAAATGAGGTATCTGGTCAGTTCTCCTAAAGCCAGGCAGATATAGCCTATAGCTAAAAAAGCAAAAGTGAAAAGGATAATTCCATTTAAACCCTGAGATTTCTTCTTGAATAGTTTGCTGACGAACATTCCGCCCAGAATGGCGGCAGCGCCAGCGCAAATTAGAATTAAAGTAGAGAAAACTATTTGTAGTGATTCAAAGGCCATTTTTTCTTACCTCTTTTTTGTTTAATTGGATAATTAACTTATATGGGTATAAGTATAAATTATGAGTATATAAACGTTGCTTTTGGTCAGGATGGTTTCTTCGAAATTTTTAGTAACCTTTTTAAAAAGAGGCGATTATTTAGATCTTAATAAATCTGATCGGGGTGAAATAAAATGGTAGCATGGTGGATTATTTTAGTGGTTGTATTGGCAGTTTTAGTTCTAGCTGTAATTTTAATCTATAACAGTCTAGTGCGTTTAAAACTAAGAGTAGAAAATGCCTGGTCGCAGATTGATGTCCAGCTGAAAAGAAGGTACGATTTAATTCCGAACTTAATTAACACGGTTAAAGGCTATATGAAACATGAGAAAGGAGTATTAACTGAGGTTACTAATGCCCGTACAGCTTTAATCAGCGGAAGCATGAAAGATAAGGCTAAAGCTTCTAACCAGATTACTGAAGCTTTGAAATCTATCTTTGCGGTAGCAGAAAGTTATCCTCAATTGAAAGCTAATGAAAACTTTATGCAATTGCA
>ORJL010991561.1_pt1 | contig 22653 bp, 19 predicted proteins | sample 1779941 | NCBI WGS metagenome assembly ORJL01 (sample SAMEA104232317, study PRJEB22302) | groundwater metagenome | biome: forest; feature: aquifer; material: groundwater | place: USA | collected 2011-08-07 | depth 5.8 m
AATGGTTTTGTTAGGTTTTGATTATCCAGAATCAACTGACATGCACTGGCTGTATATACCAGAAATGTCCACACCAACCCACAGGCTTATTTATCTTAAAAATTACACTGTAAAATCTTCCCCAGACGGCAAAACCTCTATTATCTCTGAAATCACTTTTAATGAAGGCGATGAAATATCAAAGCTTTCTGATAAAGAAATAGTTGAAAATATAGTCAACGATCTGCACGACAGGAAGCTTATAGATAAGACAAAATTGTGCTATAGCCGTGTTTGCAGGACAAAATACGCGTATGTTGTTTATGATTTGAGCTATAAGGATTCAATTAAGACTGTCGATGAACATTTCGAGTCATTGCCTCTTTACTTGTGTGGACGTTTCGCACAGTTTGTTTACATAAATTCTGACGGATGTATAATTAACGCTAAGCAGATAACTGACAAGCTACTAAGTGAAAAAAACATTACCCCAAAAACTTTAGAGGAAATAAATTCATCACTTTAGTACAATTTTCGTAGTGTTTAAGTTTTTAAATGCACCAAAATTAACTATACTTTATAACTAATCAGCAAAAGGTGTTCCCATGAGAGTTTTACTTATAGATCCGCCAGGTGCAGGACACGGGCTTAATGCAGGGTTAGCATCCATAGCTGCCCACCTAAAGCAGTTTGGGCACGAAATAAAGGTTCTTGATGTAAATAACGACAGAGACAATATCGAGGAAAGGACGCTAAAAATGCTTGAGTGGACGCCTGATGTTATAGGCATATCAGTAATATTCACGTTCAATAAGCCAAGAGTTTTTGAAATAGCTAAATTATGCAAGCAGAATCTTAATGTGCCTATAATGCTTGGCGGCCCTGGTGCAACAATAGACTATGAAGATTTGTTGAAAACAGGCGGCGGTTGCATAGACTGGGTAGCAATAGGTGAAGCGGAAGAAACAATTCTTGAATTTATAGAAAGACTGAAGGAGGGTAAGGATTGGAAAGACATGGAAGGTATAGCATATTTCAGTGAAGGAGGAACCGACGCGCAAGGTGCGTCTAAAGGACTTATTATAAAAAACAAGTTCCGTGAATTTATTAAAAATTTGGATGATTTGCCATTCCCAGATTATACAGATTTTGACACATTCAACGGTAAGTTCGAGAAAAAAATAAGTACTTATGTAATTATTACTTCTCGTGGATGTCCTTACGATTGTGTATTTTGCGCGAACAAAACAATATCGCGAAGACGTTTTCGTATTCGCTCCCCTCAAAATGTAGTAGATGAGTTCAAGCACGCCAGAGACTTCTACAAAACGAAGACTATTCTGATAGGCGATGACAATTACACGCTTGACATGAATCGCGCAAAAGAAATATGCAGATTGATGATCAAACAGGACATCATAGTTCCTTACGAGATGTACGACGGCATACGCGCCGATAAAGTAGATTACGAACTGGCATACTTACTGAAGAAATCAGGTTGCCGTGAAGTTTCAATAGGCATAGAAAACGGAGACGAGGAAACGTTCAAATATGTTCAGAAAGGTGAAAAGCTGGCAGATATAGAACGCTGCTGCAAAATCCTTAAGGAAGTTGGAATTCCTACACGAGGATTTGTAATTGTAGGTCTAATAAATACAACAAAAGAATCAGATCTAAGATCAATAAAATTCGTAGAAAAGCTTGGTATACGAGCAAACTGGAACGTTGCGATATATTATCCGGGCATGCAGCTTTATGATTGGGTTATGAAGAATGGAAGACTGCTAAAACAAGAAATAGCAGTTGAAAAACAGCTTGTGCAGTGTCCTCCTGTAGTTTTCTTTGATACGCCGGAATATCCGGCAGAGGACCGTATATATATTTACAAATTGGCAAATCTGCGATGCAAAAATTATTATTTCCTGTACGGAAGAAACAAGGACATTTCATGGTTTAATAAATTTGGCCAGATAATGAAGGTAGCATGGGAAGTGGACAGAAAACGCGTGCCATTTTATGCATATGATTATTGGGCAACGCTTGCAAAAATAGCTATCAGGAAAAACAAAAAAGAAAAATTTGAAATCTCAGAAAAGGAGAAGCAGCGCATTTTGTCGGGTCCAATAAAGCCTCCGGAGAAAAAAAGAATGTTTTCTTTGTTTAAGAAAAATGGAAATTCAATTGAAGTTAAGGAGAAAGTTGCTAAGGAGATTGACGCCTAAGGCGTCTGAGAAAACGACGCGTAAGCGTCTACACACTCAAAAAGTAAGGTGAAGTATGAAAATCCTATTGATCAATCCCCCATGGTATCGCCTGTTCGGCGAAGAATTGGACGCATTTCCGCTTGGGCTTAGCTATCTTGCGGGTGTATTGGAGAAAAATGGCTTTTACGTTCGTGTTTACAATGCAGATCACGACAAAGGCGCAATATCTGATATGTCTGGTGGGGAAATGATGGAGCACCACAAAAGATATTTGGAAATACTTTCTGATCTTTCAGACCCGATATGGGATGAAGTAAGGGCAGTTGTTAAAGAACAAAATCCCGACATAGTTGGTATAAATGTTTGGACGCCGAAGCTTGGCTCGGCGCTTAATGTGGCAAAAATTTGCAAAGAATTTAATCCAAATATAAAAGTCCTGTTTGGAGGCGTTCATGCAACAATAATGCCGGAAGATGTTTTGAAAAGCCCTTATGTTGATGTTGCTGTTCGCATGGAAGGAGAACTTACGATGGTTGAAATTGCTCAAAAAATTCAGGCAGGAGAACCTTTAGATGATGTTCTTGGCATAACTTTCAAAAAAGATAGTAATATCATAAGTAATGAGAATCGGCCATTTATAGAAAATTTGGACGACATACCTTTCCCTGCAAGACATTTGCTATTGGACAAGGAAACTTATCATGCAAATGCATTCGGCAAAATTTTTGCTTCCCGCGGCTGCCCATACCAGTGCAATTATTGCGGCTCCAATAAAATATGGACAAGGAAAGTTCGCTATCGCTCGCCTAAAAATGTGGTTGACGAAATGGAGCATGTCAAAAAAGAATACGGGTCTACTCATTTTGTGTTCGAAGATGATTTGCTGACAATAAATAAAAAATTCTTGACAGCAATATGCGACGAACTTATAGAAAGAAAACTGGATGTAGAGTGGAGTTGTGAAACTAGGGCTAATCTGGTTTTTGATGATCTTATTAAGAAAATGAAGCAAGCCGGCTGTACAGGCATAGTTGTTGGTATTGAATCTGGCTCTGCAAAGATACTAAAAGATATTAAAAAAGGAATAGTGCCAGAACAGATATACAATGCCGCAAAGATAATCAAGGATAATGGCGTGATATATTCTGCATTTTTTATGATGGGCTTCCCTACAGAAACAAAAGAGGACATAATGGAAACAGTCAAGATAATGAAAGAAACGCAGCCATTCAATGCAGTATTGAGCATTCTAACGCCTTATCCAGATTCTGAAATATACTACCAATGCTTGGAACTTGGCCTTCTGCCTGAAAATATAGACTGGTCACAATTTTACCATCAGTCTCCTGACAATTTTTTCATGAAATATATGACAAGGGAAGAATTCAATGAAGTAAAGAACTGGGCAATGAAAATGTTTGATGATCATAATAAAGCTCAGAAAAGGACATTCCTGATGAAGCATCCTATATACACAGCAAGAAGAATCATAAAAAACAAGTATTACACACCAAAGAACATGATACGCCTGATTAAGATGGTTAGTTAATTTATTTAATATTCACATAAGAATTTCTGTATGTATTTTCCATGCATCTTACATATCCAGAGCTTGCAGACATTTTTTTAATTATATAAACATCTCCAAACATCCTGGTTTTTTGTACATTATGCCTGTCTTCAAAATACAGATTTATGTCAGAAATAAAAGACATAAGCCCGCTAAAAAATTTTCGTATCACGAGCGGTTTTTTCAAGCGTATTGTTTCTGCTGCAACAAGCCTAAAGTGATGGTAAAAGATTAGTGGCAGCATTAGGAGCATTGTATAAGATTTTAGGCATATGAAATGTGTTGCAGTGCTGCTTTTTGCAACATAGAATGCAGTCTTGCCTGGATTCATCGACCCTCCTACTTTATGTTTGTAGTAGGCGCCATTTACTATAAATTGCGGGATATTTTTAAGGTGTAGTCTCCATGCCCATTCAGTTTCTTCATAGAACCAGAAATGCTCATTAAGCTGGTTCTCTTCGTAAAGACTTTTGAGCAACAAGCAACATGCGATGGAAAGGTAAAAAGGTGAAACACCTTTGCTGTTAGTAAGTTTGTTTAGTGTCGTGCCGGCCCAATAGTGCGGGCAGCCAAATCCTTCTATTTTATTATTCCAGTCTAACTGAATTGGCGAAACAACAAAATTAGAGTCGCCAACAGCTTGCACTAATTTTCTTATTGTGCCATTCAACAAAACAGTATCATTATTTAGAAGCATTATGTATTTGCCAGTCGCATTTTTGACGCCTAAATTGTTTGCATAAGGAGCTCCATGGTCTTTTTCTAAAGCAATTAACTTTAAGATGTGTTGACGCCTAAGGCGTCGGTCTGCCATGTATTTTTTGATCATTTCAATGCTCTTGTCTTTGCTGGCGCTATCCACGACAATAACTTCTATATTCTTGTAGTCCTGCGCAAAAAGAGAATCCAAACAATCTTTTATGTGGTCTTCGCCATTCCAGTTTTGTACAATTATTGACACTTTTGGTTCGGTTTTCATTAAGACACCGCCCTGCGTTTTTGTATAGATTCTAAAAATAGTTGTTCATACAGGCTTGCTGATTTTTCCCATGAAAATTTTTCAGCTTGTCTGCGAAGTATTTTCTTGTTCCATTTTATTTTAGAAGCTTTCTCAAGTGCGATTGCATAAACATCTGGTGAATCGTCATCCACAAGTATTCCAGCATCTTCAATAAGCCACCTTCTAATTTCATCATTTCTTGTAACTACGGGCGTTCCACAGGCTATGGACTCCAAAAACACAACGCCAAAAGATTCGCTGCCGGGATCAAACATCATGGACATTATATCAGCCGTTCTGTACAATCTTCCTAAGTCGTAGTCGCTTAGCACACCTATATATGCGAATCTTTTACCAAGCAGTTTGTCACCTAGCTTTATCAGATTGTCACGCTCGCTTCCATTGCTCGAGAGTATGAATGTGCCCTTTTCCATTTTTGCAACCGCTCTTATCAGCTTATCAATGCCCTTTCGTTTTTCAAGAGCAGTTGTACAAACAATTATTGGAGATTCAAATGTGGCAGATTTTTTATGTGATAAGCTCTGCAATTCATTGATGTTGAATTTCTTGCCTTTTATGTCAAACAAGTCTAAGCTCACGCCGCTAGGGATATATTTTGCTATGATATTTTTTGTAACTTCAGGGTGTCTTTTAATAAGGTTCCATGTGTCGATGTCAATAGCATTCCACCCATCTGGATGCTCACGAAGCGAATAACGTTCAGCTGGCCCTCCAGAATGCCCGGTAGCAACAATCGGTGTATTTGAAAAAAATCTGTAAATTCTGCCATATGTGCAGCCCATTCTTTCGGTATTTATCCATAAAACATCATAATTCTTTTTTCCTCTCAGTAGCTTAAGGTAAAACAAAAGGCTAAACATGCCAAGTTCGTCAAGCGGTAATGGTATGTAGAAAAGTACCCATCTTAAGCGTGTTATTTTTAGAAACTTGTCTATTATCACTCTTCCAAAACTATGTCTTCCAAGAGTTTTGACTTTAATTGTGCCGTTTGAATCACCGGGACCGTATATGTCTATTTCGTGGCCTTTTTTCCTGAGATATTTTGCTATTTCACTAATAGTTCTGTTGGCTCCTCTAGGAATGTAACCAGAATCTGTAGACATGGCAGCTATACGCATATTAATCACATATGTCCTTGGACATCTCTGATGTCTTTTCAACAACAATAAATAGAGGGGTATTCCAGTATTTTAACGGGCCTTTGTTGTAGAAATTCTTGTGATGCTTAAGGTGAATTATTTTCATTGCCTTGTTTTGTTCAAAATAGCGTTTGGTTTCTCTTATTGTTATGATATTTGTCAGGTCTGTATCAGACTTATACTCATGCTCAAGTACGTCAGGTTTTTCTATAATAGTTGGGTTATAGCCTGGCTGAAAGTATTTTATAAAACGTTTTATGTAATACTTGTACCTTTTCGGCTTAGGTTTCAGCTGCATTTTCAAAGATTCTGGAATGTTAAAAATATTGTCGTGTGAAGGCGATCTTATTATAATTCTTCCACATGGTTTCAAAATTCTAAACATTTCATCAAGGATTTCTTTGGGTTTGAAGAAATGCTCAAAAGAATACAGGCAGATAATGTTGTCAACTGAAGAATCTGCAAATGGAAGCAATTCGACGTCCCCTGACACAAAATTAAATTTCTTGTTAAGGCGCTTTCCCATTCTAAGCGCCTGCTTAGATATGTCTATGCCAACATATGCTGTTTTTGCAGGCATGAATGTTCCAGCGCCGCCAAATCCACATGCAACATCTAAAACTATGCCATTCTTTATGAATGAAACAACAGCCCTTCTTTCCTCTTTTACATATTCTTCATCAAATTCGTCTTGTATCATTTTGTAGTACCGTTTGTCAGTATTCCAGAATTCAACGAGCTTCTTTTTGTGCTCTTCCAAATTTTTGCTTGACATAATAACCACCTTGCAGTTTTTGTTATTGTAGCAAACATTTTTAAGTAAGACAACCAAATGCTCTCAGGCATCAAATTTACTAGAACAATTATCGAAAGAAGGCGCTTTTTTATATCTTCTTACATTAGACTCACTCATGCGCATAGCAATACCTACAACTACCTTCTTTTCAGCGGAAACTGTTAATGGCATTACGAATACGGTTATGCTCATATCAAGATGGTTGGTAAAGAAAGGGCATGATGTCACGGTTTTTGCGCCTCTTGAGAAAAGACCCGACGCCCTTAGGCGTCCTTCCGACCGGCCAAAGTTAGATGGCATGCTTCCTGAAAAAGAAGTTATCGATGGAATAAATGTCGTAAGAATAAAAACTAAATTTGAGTACAAATACACAAGTGAACTGACGGGTTTAATTAAGGACAATATGCCTGATATAGTCCATTCATTTCATTATGGTTATTACCCTGCAACTGCAGGCTTTAATGCAGCCCACGACATGAAAATACCGCATATATTTACCACATCGTACCACAATGTAAGAATGTCTTTTCTTAGCTCTTTGTTCATGCGGTGGTATGATAGTGCACAGGGGAAAAAATTGTTGTCAAAATCTTTTTATGTGTTTCCCCAAAACATGAATGAAGCGCATGGTCTGAAAAATGTGTCGAAATTTAATTGCAAAATAGTGCCCTGTCCTGTAAATTCTAATGTGTTCAAGCCAAAATCGACGCAGAATACGTCTACGCACTTTAAAACAAATAAAAAAAGAAAGTTAGTAGCTTACATTGGAACAATGCTGCCTTGGAAAGGTGCAGGTATCGCTTTCGATATATGCAAGCAGATAGAGAAAGAGAGGGATGACGTTGATTTTGTTTTCATAGGCCCGGGTGCTCTAAAACCTGAGCTTATGAAAAATGCATCAGACAAGTTCACATTTGATGAATGGGTGCCATTGAACAAATTAGCAGAATGGTACAATAAAGCTGATGTAATGCTGTATCCTACACAATATGAGTCTTTTGGCAGGGTATTGGCAGAAGCGATGATGTGTGGCACTCCTATCGTCTCGACCAAAGTAGGTGCGGTTCCGGAAACAGTGGGCAATGGCGGTTTGCTTGTAGATTATGGAGATTGGAATAAAATGAAATCAAATGTTTTAGACATACTTGGTAATAAAAATCTGCATAAAAAACTAAGTGCTGCCGCTATTAAACATGCGTCAAATTATAAGGATTTTGTAGTTGCAAAAAATGTGCTCGAGGCTTATGAGGAAGCAATAGAAGACAGGACGGTAAAATTATGAAGTGTTTGGTAACTGGAGGCGCAGGTTGCATAGGCTCGTCTTTAGTTGAAAAACTCTTGATAAATAGGCATGACATTGTTGTTATAGATAATTTAAGCAGTGGAAAAAAAGAACATATGAAAAATTTCAAAAACAACGAAAATTTCAACTTTATAGAAGCCAATGTTTTAGATTATGACTTGCAAAAAATAATTAAAAAATGTGACATCGTTTTTCACTTGTCTGCAAACCCTGATATAAAATATAAGGAAGGAGACCCGACTGATGAAGACCTAAAACAAAATACAGTAGCTACGCACAGAATTCTTGATGCAATGAGAAAAACATGCGTTAAAAAATTTGTTTTTGCATCATCGTCTGCTGTATACGGAGAAATGGAAAAGCCTATGCCGGAAAATTCTGCTCTAAACCCAATATCATTGTACGGTGCAAGCAAGGCTGCCTGCGAACACATGATAAGTGCTTACTGCAGTATGTTTGGATTCCAAGCTTGGGTGTACAGGTTTGCAAATGTTGTAGGTGGCAAAAGCCGTAGAACAGGTACTACTGTATTAACTGATTTTATTAACAGACTAAAATCAAATCAGAAAGAGCTCCTCATCTTAGGTGATGGAAAGCAAAAAAAAGCGTACATGACAAATGAAGATTGTGTAGACGGCATGCTTTTCGGATTTCAGCATGCTAAAGGCAAGTTCAGTGTTTTTAATCTTGGCCCAGATGACTGGATAGAAATAAATGAGATAGCTAAGATAGTTGCCAAAGAAATGAACGTGAGTCCTGAATTAAAGTACACTGGCGGCGACAGAGGCTGGCCCGGCGATGCGCCAATATCAATGCTTGACACGACAAAGATGAAAAAACTTGGCTGGAAACCGCAGAAGAATTCAAAACAAGCAATAGAACAGGCTGTCAAAGAACTCTTGATGTATAGCATCTGACATGATTAGTCAGCGCTCCCAACCGTTTAAAATCTATTTAAACCCCCCCCCAAATAAATTCTTAGATACAAATGCAAGAATCCAAATATGCAGATGCACTTGTCGACTGCAAAAAAGTGCTTGATGCAGGGTGTGGTAAAGGGCAGTTAATGCGGGAAGATTGGACAGGCCTCGATATAAATCCTAAGTTTGCCAATGGCCGAATAAAGACAGGCAGCGCAACAATGATGCCTTTTAAAACAGAAAGCAGTGATGGTGTTTTTGCATGCAATTTTATGGAGCATCTCTCTTATCCTGATAATATAAAATTTTTCAATGAAACTTATAGGGTTTTAAAGCCAAAAGGTTTGTTTTTGGTTATCACCAGCTGCAATCTGGGACGCAGAAATAGTTTTTATGATAATCCAGAGCATGTGAGGCCATGGCCTATAAATGCTTTCAGGCAGCTTTTGTCAGACAATGAAATAAAGTTTAAAATTATAAAGCATGATTATTTTGGCGGTGTTTTTCCCGCTTCACATTATTTAGGTCATGGTTTTTGGGATTTTATAGCTAACAAAATTCATCTGAATGTTGCTGCAATAAGAGTACTTATGCAAAAACAATAATTTTAGAACAATAGTCGTAAAGATATCTATTTTTAATCCTTTCATTAAAATGAAGAGTGAGTAGTAATTATGGCTCAAAAAGCGCTGATAACAGGTTGTGGAGGATTTATAGGGTCCCACTTGGCGGACTTTTTGTTAGCTAAAGGATTCAGTGTTACAGGGACTGTCTATAATAATACAAAAAATTTAGATCATATAAAAAATAAAATAGACATCGTACGGTGTGATGTAAGCAAAAGGGCAGAAGTAGAGCAGATAGTCGATGATTATGATTATGTTTTTCACATGGCTGCACAATCGTTTGTGATGCCTTCCTGGAAGGACCCTGATCATACATACAATACAAACATTATGGGAACATACTATTTGCTGGATGCTTTACAAAAAAAAGGATTTTCGCCGATAATGCTTGTCGCCTGCAGCTCTGCGGAATACGGCCTTACACACGAAAATGAACTGCCAATAAAAGAAACTAAGGAATTCCGTCCATCGTCGCCTTATGCCGTAAGCAAAGTTGCGCAAGACATGCTGTCATATCTTTATTATCAAACATTTGGAATGAAGGTATTACGATTGCGTTTCTTTAACACAGTGGGTCCTAGAAAAATAAACAATGCTTGCGCAGACTTTGCAAAAGGCATAGCTGAAATAGAAAATGGCTTATCAACGCATCTAAAAATTGGAAATTTAAAAAGTATAGTAGATTTGACAGACATAAGAGATGCCTTAGACGCAATATGGTTGATAGCGCAGAAAGGAAAATACGGAGAAACATACAATATATGCAGTGGAAAGGCTGCATCTATAGAAGATGTGCTGGAAAAATTCATTTCTTTGTCAAAGAAAAAAATAGACGTGATTCAAGACCCTACACGGTTGCGTCCATTTGATGATCCAATATTTTTAGGTGATAATTCTAAATTGCGTGCACTTGGATGGAGTCCTAAAATAAGTTTAGAAAAAACGCTTTCTGACATTCTTGATTATTGGCGGCAAGAAATGAAATAGTTGTATAGAGCTTTATGAAAATTTAGGAATATTTTATAATTAAGAAGGAAGTTCTTTATGATCTCCAGTTCTTTTGGAGTATTGTAAAGACCTTTTCTTGCAAGAAAAGGCATTTACTATGGCAAAAGATTATGCAGAAAAATTAGCTAAAGGAGGTCGGTCTATAGTTATTATATTTATTATAGGCGTTATTCTAGGCTATGGGCTAAGAATTTTTATTTCTCGAAGGTTAAGCGTGGAAGAATTTGGTTTGTTTTATTCAATTTTATCAATAGTAGGAGCCTTTACAATTTTTAAAGAGCTTGGGCTTTTGTCATCTATAGCAATTAAAATACCTGAATTTTTGCATTCAGGAAAATCTGGCAAAATAAAAACAATAATTAAAAAATCGCTTTTGATACAATTTACAGCCGCGTTGATAATAGGCACAGCGCTGATATATTTATCAAGCATTATATTGCCGTCTCTACAGCCTTCCTCTATCACGGTGCTGCAAATTATAGCGCTTTCGTTTATAGCTAGTGTATTCTTTGAGATTTTTCGCGCAGGTTTGCAGGGCCTGGGGGACATTAATTTTTATACAGCTGTAGAGCCTTTGAGACTTTCTATAATTTTTGCGGCAAGCTTTGTTCTTTTCTCTCTCGGATTAGGAATGGTTGGTTTGGCGATTGCATATCTTGCCGCAGCCATAATTCTTGCAATAATTGTGCCAATATACTTCTGGTTAAAACATAAAGAATTATTAAAGACGCCATCTATAAAAGTTTCACGTGATGAATTTGCAAAATTTACAGCAATTATATGGATGGGTTCTTTGCTTTCAGCCATACTCTCGTATGCAGACACTATATTGCTAGCTTTTCTAAGGGCACCTAAAGAAGCAGGATTTTACCAGGTAGCACTGCCAACGTCGCAACTTTTAACGTTCTTTCTGTACCCAATAATGATCATGCTCGTGCCTTTTGTGTCAGAAATGTGGACAAAAAAAAATAAAGAACTTATAACAAATGTCACATCATTTTCTGTAAAAATTCTCCTGATAGCACTAATTCCCGCAGCAATAATCCTTGAAGCAGTTTCAGCAGATATTGTGAGATTCATTTTTGGCGATAAGTTTATCCCAGCAATACCAGCTTTGCAGATATTGCTAGTAGGCATGTTTTTCTATTCTTTCACGCTTCTATTTACGACAGTAATTCTTGGCATCAGTAGAATTAAAGATAACGTCAAAGTCATGGCTGTAATGGGCGTTACAAATATTGTTTTAGATATAATTCTTATTCCACTCTATGGCGCCATTGGCGCAGCTATTGCTTTGTCAACAGCATTCTTTTTAGGAGCGATTGTTTCGCTTCATCTTCTTAGACGCCAGATTAAATTTATAATTCAGTACAAAAACACAGCGAAAGCTTTCATTTGCGGAATATTAACGCTTTTCATACTGCTCCAAATAAAATTATTGCTAAACTTGGGCACACTTGAAGAAATAGTATTACTTATAGTTGCAGCATGTGTAATATATTTTCTATTAATTATTGTCACAAAAACTTTAGATAAAAGAGATTTTGATCTTATAGAAAGATCAAACATATTGCCAAAAAATTTGGCAAGAATGGTCAGAAAATTTATAAGGTAAAGAAGATCGACGCTTTCAGCGTCCAAGCACACAGACGGCAGTCATATATTTCATTTATTGCACCAAAAAGAACACAAAATATTAGCATATAAATGCTAATTTGTAATTAGTATTCTATGCCAGACATAACTTTGATTAATCCTGCTTTTGATACAACAAGAAAAGAGCCTGAAGTAAGGCCAATAACACAGGCAAGGCCCATGAATGTATTGCCTATGCAGCTCCTTTACATAGCCGGTTATCTTGAGAGCAAAGGCTATAATGTGGAAGTTTTGGACACGCGCCTTTACAGCGAAGAAGATGCCATGAAAAAAGTTTTGGAAATAAACTCGCCTTTTGTAGGACTTGGTGCAATGACAGAATCTATCAAGAGTTCGCTTAAAATAACAGACGCTATTAAGGAGCAGGACAAGAAAATAAAAGTAATCTGGGGCGGCATGCATCCAACATTATACGGCAAACAAACGACTGAAGAGCCAAATATTGATTTTATAATATCAGGCGAAGGTGAAATACCAATTCTAAACATACTTAAGGGCGATGCGCCGCACTTTCAAGATAATAGCAACAAATATCTTGATGCTAACGAACTTACATTGCCTGCATTTCATCTTATAGATGTAGAGCCTTACATGGACAGAATACTCTACAATGGCAAGCTTGTGAGGTGGATGATGTTATTGACATCAAGAGGTTGCCCGTACAGATGCTCTTTCTGCCCTGACCCAATAGTTTACAAGAGTACATGGCACCCAATGGATACTAAAAAATACATTGAACAAATTGACTTTGTAGTAGAAAAATACAAAATACAACACATATATCCCTATGATGAGCTTCTTTTTGTTGATGTAAAAAGGCTTGTGCCAATATTTGAGAACTTTCGCGAGCATAATTTGTCATGGGAAGCCAATTGCAGAGCAGATATGATAACAAGGTTCCCAGACAACTTCATGCAGCTTATAAAAGATTCTGGCTGTGCAATGCTGAGAATGGGTATAGAATCGGGTTCTAACAGAATGTTGGATGTAGTCATAAAAAAGGACCTGAAAAAAGAGCAGACAATAGAAGCAATAGCCAGGTGCACAAAGTACGGAATACAGGTTATGGCAGCATACATAATAGGCATGCCGCAAGAAACAAAAGAAGACATAATACAAACAATTCGCATGATATATGAGCTTCAGCGTATTGCCCCAAGCCTTGTCCATTCAGGGCCGCAGCCTTTCAGGCCTTATGCCGGAGGCGAGATGTATAAAATGGTAGAAGAAATGGGCGATCTTAAAGAGCCTAAGTCATTAAGAGAATGGGCTGATTTCGAGGCAAGCTATGGCGAACTGGAAGGCTTCTGGATACAGGACAAGAAATTTGTTGAAGATGCTATCGTTATACTAAGCTTAATACAAAGTTACAGAGCTGTATATCCAACATTAGGAGATAAATTATTTTCATCGTTATTTAGGAAATTTGTAGATGCGCGATATAAGCATAATTATTGGAATAATATGATCGATATAAAAACTGCAAAAACTATTCTAAAAATCAAAAGAAAAATAGCAGGCAGCCCAAAATACTAAGGCAGACCTACGTTCTTTTTTAAAGATTCATTTCAATCGTCATAAGTATGAAGATAGTCATCCTTCACGATTGGTTCGATAAAAAAGGCGGCGGAGAGCGCCTAGTGCTGAATCTTGCAAAAGCCTTGGATGCTGATGTTTATACGGGTTTTATAGATTATGATAAAACATTCGAAGACGCAAAGAGTATAAAAATAATTAGTCTTAATTGCAGGCAAAATCTTCCACAATTTCTAAGGAATATGCTTATATCTAAGAAATTTTCTGAGTATAATTTTCCTAAATATGATTTCTATATTTTTTCAGGAGTCTGGTGCATATCGGCAGCAGAAAAATTGCATCCAAATTTAGTTTACTTGCATACCCCTGCAAGGTTTCTATATGACCTAAAAGACTATCACCTTTCAAAAATGAGTATAGTTCAAAGACCTTTTGCAAAGTTGTTCATAAGATACTGGATTCCAAAAGACCAGAAATTTATGGCGAATTTTGATAAGATCTGTGCAAACAGTAAAAATGTAAAAAATCGCGTTAAAAAATATTACGGCGAAAATCTCTATAACAAAACTTCTGTAGTTTACACTGGGTTTGATACTAAGAAGTACAAATACAAAAAATCAGAAAATTTTTATTTGTCCCCATCGCGTCTTGACAAGCTGAAAAGAATAGGCGTACTGATAGAAGCGTTTAAGCAAATGCCTGATAAAAAGCTTGTAATAGCTGGAACAGGCCATGACGAACAAAGGCTTAGAAAGCTTGCAGCAGGCTCTACAAACATAAAATTTGTTGGCTCTGTTTCAGAAAAAGAAATGCTTGATTTGTATTCAACATGCATAGCAACCATATCAGCAAATGTGGACGAAGACCTTGGGCTGGTGCCCCTAGAAACACATGCCTCAGGCAAGCCTGCTATAGTTGTAAGGGAAGGGGCTTTTGTTGAAACAGTCAAAAAAACAAATGGAGTATTTTTTGAGCCAAATGCGCTGTCGCTTATTGAAGCAATAAAAGATGTTGAAAGTAGAAAATGGGATTATAAAAAAATACAGAAATCTGCAGAAAAATACAGCATCAGAAATTTTGTAACCAGAATCAAAAAATCCATACAACCATAAAAAATCGCAGACGATTTTTTATTCTGATGTAACCCCTAAAGCAATTTCTTTTGGTTTTCTTATGCTCCTTACAGCTTTTGCAAGTTTCATGTCGTACGTTAAGCCCCAGAAATTTGTTTTGATTCTTGCGTCCACAAATTTTGAGAATAGCCTTGAAAATGCCATGTCAGCAAAGTTTTTGTAGGCGCCCCTTTTTGATTGTATAAGCTCGAACATCATTATAGCATCTTCTGCGAACTTCTTGTCCATTATCCATGGTTGGATAAATTTATCATAAGGAGGCCTGTAGTTTACCCACTCGTCCAGCGTCTTTGGCTCATCGTCCTTTATGCCATCACACATTTCATACATCAGTCCGCCCTTGTACGGCCTTAATGGCTGCGGCCCAACATGGACGTTTTTCTTTGATATAGGAAGCATTGTTGTCATTTCATAAACCATTCTGACGGTCTTTATTATATCCTGCCTTGTTTCCTTGGGCAACCCCATCATAAGCAGCATCATCACGACTATTCCATTCTCGTTGCATTTTCTCACACCGTCCAGATTATCTTGTACACTACAATCTTTGTGTATTATGTCTTGCAGCACAAAATCAGAGCCGGACTCTATGCCCATCCTGAACATATAGCAGCCCGAGTCTGCTATTTGCTTCATAGTGCCTTCTGGCCATCTTTTTATCAGGTCAACACTGCAATTGGCTTCCCATGAAACGCCCAACTCTTTGAAATGATCTCCTATTGCAATTGCCCGTTTTATGTCGGGAAAGAAATTTTCATCGTAAGGAAATATGTGTGTTATGCCTTTGTACTGCTGCATCAGCTCGTCCATCTGCCTGTTAAAGTTTTCAGCGGTCATAAAAGGCCATCGCCTCTTGAAAACTATAGGGTCTACGCAAAACGTGCATCTTTTTGGGCACCCTCTTGAAGACAGGACAGGAAGTTGTTTTACCCTCTTCCCGTTGTACAGGTTTTTTTCCCAATATTGTTCAAAAGGTATCAAGTCAAAAGCAGGCGCAGGCAGCTGGTTAAGATCAAACAGCCTTGTTTCAACCTGAAGCCTGTCTGTCACAGTCCCTTTCAGTATGTCAAGTATCTTTTCTTCGCCTTCCCCAGACACAACAAAATCTACAGAATTCTTATTGCCATTAGAATCAGTCCACTGATAATCTATGCACTGGTCTGTATAAAGCGTCGGATGGAATCCGCCCCAAATTACTTTTATTTTTTTATCATGTCCTTTCAATGCTTTTGTTATCCTAAGTGAAGAATCCATGGCTTCGGTTATGACAGACAAGCCAACAAAAGGCGAGTTTATTTTTTCTATTTTTTCCATCGCCTCTTTTTCATTGTAAAGACGAGTATCTATAACATCGACAGAAAAATTCTTTTCCCGCAAGTAGGCTGCAAGATAAAGAAGATACATCGGCGGAAAATTTTCAAGCATGTTGCCTGGCTTTGTTTCCTGTATTTCAGGCTTCTTTCTGCTGGTGTCAAAAGACGGATTTATCAGAGTTATATCTGTCATAAATATCAAATATTAATTATACTATTTAAGAATGTTTTGATTGGTGCAATTATCTAATTATAAACTATGCACAATTCTTTTGAAGGCGTCTAGATGCCGCCGTTTTTGTAGTGTTCGGCTAGCCGTTTTATGCCTTCGTCCAGACTGATCTTTGGTTCCCAGTCTAAAAATTTTCTCGCTTTCTTTATTTCAGCTTTTTGCGTGCGTATGTACGTCTTGACTTTGTTTTCAACATACTCTGGTTGTATGTTAGTTCCCAGAACTGCATTTAATTTTTTAATAAGATCATTTAGAGACATGTCTTTGCCTGTGCCAACATTTATCACTTCTCCACTGACGTTCATGTTCATTGCCTGAATATTTGCCCTGACAACATCAGAGACATAGACAAAATCCCTTGTCTGCTTTCCATCACCATAAATTACAGGCGGTTTCCCTTTAAGCATTTCCCATAAGAATTGTGTGGCCATATTTGCGTATATGCCTTTTCCAGCTTCGTGCGGTCCATAAACGCTCATGTATCTGAAGCCGACCGTTTTCAATCCATATTCTCTCGAAAATACATAAGCCAAATGTTCATTGACTAGTTTAGTTACGCTGTAAAAATTTGGAGGTGTTACTTGCATTTCCTCCTTCAAAGAACCTTTGTTATTTGCATATATTGATGATGTAGACGCATACACCACTTTGCTGCCATTTTTCATGGCTGCATGAAGTATGTTGATAAAGCCGTCTGTATTTATCGCAACGCTTTTTCTTAGCTCTTTCATGAACATAGGACTGGAAGAAGCTGCTGCTTCATTAAATATCACATCACAGCCTTTTGCAGCTCTGAATACAGCCTTTTCATCTCTAAGATCCCCTTTGATAAGGGTAGTTTTTTTCTTTACCCCTGCTATGTTTTGCATTTTCCCCATTGAAAAATCGTCTAGTATTACAACTTCATTCCCCTCTGCCAGCAGTGTCTCTGCTAGATTGCTGCCAATAAACCCTGCCCCGCCAGTTATCAGACATTTCATAATTATAACCCATTGATCTTTTCCCAAAAGCTTTTTAAACGAAACCAATTTTTACCAATTTCGCTGGAAAGTCCACCTTTACTTTTTCATATCTTTCAAAAGTTCCCATATCCTTTATGTAATCATTTGAAATGTATGCGAATACGCTGTCGTTCAGGCAGTTTACAATAACATCCTTTTCTAAAGTAGAAAATCCATCAGGGATTTTCTTAATGAGTTCTTTGTTTATGATAAAAATCCCAGTGATGCCTAATTTCTTATCGTCCTGTCCTCTGCCAACAAAACTTACAATACGCCCGTTTTTATCTGCGTCAACAATATCGCTGTCCTTTGGATGGTCCGAATGGCGAACAACAACTGTTGCCAGGCATTTTTTAGACATGTGAAAATCCGTTAGAGACGAGAAGTCGATCAAATTTACAACGTCCCCATTTATCACAAGGAAATTATCGTCAAGAATATCAGAAGAATTTCTAATTGCACCGCCCGTGCCCAACAGTTGTGCTTCTTCAGGGTATGATATTTTTATGCCGTTCCATTCATGGCCAAAATAGTTTTTGATCTTTTCTGCCAAGTATGAGGCACAAATCACAACATTATTTATCCCATGTTTTTTCAACGATAGCAATTGCCATTCAAGCAAGGGCTTGCCGGCTATAGGAAGCATAGGCTTTGGCAGCGTGTCGGTCAATGGTTTTAATCTCTCGCCACGGCCGCCTGCAAGTATAACTGCTTGTGTTATAGTATTTTTCCTTACGATATCAGATGCCTGCAGTAAATTATCAGCAGTAAAATCTGGCGAAACAACAAACTTTCCATCTTTTCCTGCTTCTCCCGTCCTTACAAGAATAGTCTTGCATCCTGCTCTTTTTCCAGCCTCTATATCTATTGTAGTATCGCCGATCATCCAGCATTTTTTGAGCTCCAAATTGAATTTTTTTGCTGCTTCCTCAAGCATTCCTGTCTTTGGTTTTCTGCAGTTGCAGTCTGTCCTGTATTTGTTTTGTGTGTACAATGTTTCAGGATGGTGCGGACAATAATAAACAGCATCAACTCTAACACCTGCTTCTTTTAGCAGATCTACCATTCTTTTGTTGCTGTTCTGTATCTGCTCTTCTGTGCACATTTCTTTTGCAACAGCAGGCTGGTTTGTAACAACTATGACAAGAAACCTTTCACTAAGCTGCTTAACAGCTTCTATAGCTCCAGGCAAAAACTCTACTTTATCAAAATCCCCGCCTTTGTATGGATCTTCAATTATTGTGCCATCTCGGTCCAGAAATATAGCATTCATAATTACCTTCCAACTTCCCTATCTCCAAAAAATTCTCTAACTCTTGGACGTATTGGTGGGTAAGTGGATGCATCAAACCTTTGTCCTAAGTCTAATGAATTATAGTCTTCTTTTTTAATGTATACAGTACGAGTCAAAACCCTTCCATTTGTCGAGGATGCAAAAGTTATTGCATAAGCTTCGTCTCGTAAAATCTCTGTTGGTGGTACAATGGCTGGTCCAGGAACACACCCGTAGCTTTTTTCAGGCGGCTCGCAACGTTTTTCAATAACAATACCGCTTTGCAATCTAGATCTATATTTCTCTAGTAAAGCCATTCCTGAATCCACACACATCTGAATACTCCAAGCTATACAAGTTGCTGACGCAAGACAACCCACCGCAACAGCTGCGTCTTTTGCATATCCAACAAATTCTTCCATAAAATTACCTCCTCCTCATTTTGCAAAACCCCATGTGTATGCAGCATATTCCAGTATGTCAGGAAACGCACCTTCGGCGCATGTGTAACCAGATACATAACCCTTGAATTTTCTTCTCAAAATTTCACTTCTAATTTCTTCAGAAGCATCAGCAGGACATGCAGCATACCCTGCAAGTTCAAGCATTTCTAAATCTTCCTGTCCAGAATCAACAAGGGCAAGGGTTTCACCATGTCCCACACTTTTGCCTCTTAACAATTTGCTTGCAGCCTTTTTCTTTCCAACAGAATTAGGAACAATGTCAACAGCAAATCCTGGATTTATTACTCTTACTAATTTTGGTATATAATTCGCTACATCAGAGCCGTATTCGGCTAGCAACTCAGGTAAAACTCTTTCGACAAAATAACTACCTGTAGAATCGCCTAACATGGCAAAAGAAAGCATGTATTTCTTTTCTACTATTAGTCTTGCTTTGACGCCGCGAGAAGCTGCAAATTCTCGTACATCAACTTCTGATTTCAATAATTTTTTTAGTGATCTTACTGCAGATACTTCTGGGTAGCCATTCACCATAGTTTTCGGAGTTTCGCCTAGTTCTCCCCAACACCATCCCATTTCATATACATGAGGGCCTTTTACACCCAAAGCTTCAACAACATCCATTGTTGCAACATACGGCTGGCCGGTAACTATAGAGAAACCTACTTTAGGATATTTTCTAAGAATCCTTCCACCTGCCTCTGCATGGACAGTTGTCCTGTCACCATGCCTAGGATGTCTTGCTATAGTATCATCGCTATCTGAAAGAATATATCTAATAACCATAAAAATCACTTTCCATAAAGTTCATATTCAACAAGTTCGCAAATTATATGTCCAAGCATTATGTGTGCTTCCTGGACTCTTGGAGTATTTGTAGAAGGAATATTCAACGTAAGATCAATATTACCATTACCATCACAGACTTCGCTTATTTTTCCGCCAGTTTTCCCTGTCATATAAATAACAAATGCACCGCGCTCCTTCCCTTTTACTAAACCTCTTAATACATTTTCAGCTTTTCCGCTTGTGCTTATCCCTATTACTATGTCATTGTGTTCAGCCAGACGTTCTATCTGTTTTGAGAAAACGTCTTCATAACAATAATCATTGGCAACAGCTGTAAGAACTGAAGTATTAACTGTAAGTGAAAGGGCATTCAACATTGGCCTGTCAATTTTAAACTTATTTACAAGCTCGCCTGCAATGTGTTGAGCATCAGCAGCACTGCCGCCATTGCCAAAAATAATGAGCTTTCCGTTATTCTTGTAAGATTCTACTATTTTATGTGTTACAACTTCACATTTTCTTATAAGCTCCTTGTCTTCCAAAATAGATCCAATTGTCGAATGGTGTTCTTTTATTTGGGCAATTATACTTTCTCCATAATTTGCAGTTTGTCTGTTTATTCTTTCAAACTTGAATTTTATTTCTCTTATCCCTAAAGCTTCCAGAGCTCTTGTAACGTCTTGTTTTCTGTCACCACAGTAAAACAGAGCAGAGCCGCCAGACCCGGCACCTATCAGTCTTCCGCCTGTGGCACCCGCTCGTAAAGCAGTGTCATATATCTTGTCAACAAATTCATTTGTTATAGAAGAAGCCAATTGTTTTTTAATCTTCCAGTCAAGATGCAGAATCTTTCCAATGTCTTCAAAGTTTCTTTTTACTAGAGCTTCCCTAAACATTTCAACGTTGTTCATTTTCATGTATAATAATGAAAGTACTTCAGGACTCTTGCTTCTTTGATCTAAATGAACATCTCTTCCTGATGTTTCCCTAGGTACATGGACAAGAAGCAATGAATTCTCGAGTTTTTCTAGGTCCCTGCCATTGAATGGAATAGATGTCAGTTGTACGTTATTTTTGGTAAACTCCAAATAATTAAATCCGCCGAAAGCAGCAGCCCACTGGTCTTGTCTGCCGCCACCTATGCTTAGGTCTGTTCTTTCCAGCTTGTGTGCAAGCCTTGCTATTTCTTCTGGCGACATCTTGATTTTATTGAACTCGTTGAATGCTTCAATCATAGAAACAGCATGGGCAGCACTGCCGCCTAAGCCACAGTCCAAAGGCGCATCTGTGTAAGTTATTACTTCTATACCTGTATTTTTGTAATGTTTTACAGCAGCCTTCATTAAATTAAGGTCTCGTTCGCCAAAGTTAATTTCTTCTACCGAACTAAATTCCAGAACGTGACCAGTCTCCAACGACCTTAGAACTATTTTATCATCTTTTCTGGGATGTATTTCACAATATGAATAGAGATTTATTGTAGCATTAATACCATTGCCTTTTTCTATTACGTCAAAATAGTAATCAGAGTCTCCGGCACTACCGAAGCTTATTCTAACAGGAGCTTTGCCTCTTACGATCATATTTATAGGTATATAAGTGTTTCCTTAAATAAACTATTTGTTCATACTTTATCATACTATTATAAAATATTAAGTATGAAGACTAATGCACTTGGTAGTTGTTACACAGGTTAGGACGGTATTTAAAATGTATGTTGGAATTGATATTGGCGGAACAAAAATAATTGTAGTTGCTGCAGACGAAAAAGGCAACATTTTAAAGCAGGTAAAGAAAGACACGCCATTGGATTTGAACGAAGGGTTAGAATTGCTTAAGGCTATGGTAAATAAAGTTTGTAGTTCGCCTAAAGCAATTGGCTGTGCATGCGGAGGACCTCTTAATTGGAAAAGCGGGATAGTATCGCCGTTGCACCAGCCTAACTGGAGAGCTGTTCCATTAAAGCAGATCATGGAAAAAGAATTTAGTTGCAAATTTTATGTTGACGTGGATACAAATGTTGCAGCATTAGGAGAATACTATTTCGGCTCTGCGTCTCAAAATAAAGTTTTCATATACATAACACTCAGCACAGGAATGGGCGCTGGCAAATTGATAAATGGTAGGATATACAGAGGACATGGACATCCTGAAATGGCCCATCAGAGCTTTATGCTTTCTCTAAAAAATGCGCATTCAAATTTTGACAATGATAATTATTCATGCGAATGCGGTGCGAAGTGGTGTCTGGAAGCTTATGTTTCTGGCAATGCAATAAGGCGTATATACGGCATGACGGCAGAAAATATAACAGATGAAAATATCATAAAAGAAATAGCTGAAAATTTTGGCGAAGGTCTTAGAAATATAGCAGCTCTTCATTCACCAGAAGCCATTATAATTGGTGGGGGTGTTGCATGTGGATGGGGTGAAAAACTGCTCGGCCCTGCTAGAGAGAAAATGGCTTCAAATTTGAAAATTATTCCTGTTCCTGAAGTAAAGCTTGCATCACTGGGTTACAACTCAGCACTAATGGGTTCTGTTGTGCTTGCTATTCATGGAGAGGAAGTTTTATGAGCATAGAAAGAGTTACTATAACAATAAAGAAAGATTTGCTGAAGCGTGTAGACAGGATGGTGGATGGCGAAGCTGTTAAAAACAGGTCGCATGCAATTGAGCAGTTATTGCAA
>ORJL011892215.1_pt1 | contig 22629 bp, 12 predicted proteins | sample 1779941 | NCBI WGS metagenome assembly ORJL01 (sample SAMEA104232317, study PRJEB22302) | groundwater metagenome | biome: forest; feature: aquifer; material: groundwater | place: USA | collected 2011-08-07 | depth 5.8 m
ATACGCATTTGAAGTCCTGCTTTCGTTGGTTCTACGGCTTCAGTTAAACGTCCTAATGCTCGGAGTCGGAATCCCGCTGCATTCAAAAGCCAGGACTTATCATACTCGGTCAAGTTGGCAATTAGTCGTGTCCAGGGTTTCTCATAGAAACCTGAAATTACTGATAAATCCGCCCCAATTGCCCCAAGTTTTTTTGTAAGATAGTATTCGTTTTTCCTAGTTATTCGCTCCCAATATACTTCATTCAAAGCCTTTTGGTGTAATCCCGCTTGGCAACCATGCATAACTGCGGCAAACAGTGGAGCAATTTCTTCAATTGTGTCGGGGAGTTGTTTCTCAGGTACTGCTTTGTAATACTCGTACAATCTGCCGTGTGCTTCTTGCCAGGCATTTAGGTTTTCGTTTTTTAATTTTTCTCCAAAGTGTTCTCGTAAGAGGGGGTGGCAATCAAGCGTATCGGGTTCGTCCTTATCTTCTTCTGCAAGTAAACGCGCTGTGCGGAGATTTTGAATTGCAAATTTCCAGTCGGCGGTGGTTAAGGTTTGGAGTTTTTCTGTTAAGCCTGTTATTGAAGGCTCTTTTCTCAGGGCATCAAGGGCTTCTTTTTTTGCAGGGCGATCAAACAAACCAAGTAAGCGGAGAATATCGAGTTCAGGTTGGTTGTTGTACCATCGTTCATACGCTTCCATGATGTGTTGCGCGTGTTTGTCAAGTTTTCTTTTTCCGATTAATTTCTTTATTTCTTTATACTTTCGGACATCACTTTCAAAAACGATTTTAAGATAAGTTCCTGCAAGTGTTAACGCAAGAGCGTGTCCGCCGAGGTCTGTGGAGACTTCTTGTAATTCATTATCCAATCCTTTTACACCGAGGTGCTTTAGGTACGCCGCTCCGGCTTTGGGAGAGAGGTGTTCGAGATTGAGTTGGAGGGCGGGGTGGTGCTCTGTTGGAGGAAATTTCTCCCCTATTTTGATTGTTGTTGCCTTAATGTCATCGACGGCGAGGCGGGTGGTGATGACGAGGAGTCCGGGATTGCTGTGTTTTAATTCGCGTAATAAACTATCAAGAGCGGGGTCTTTGATGCGACCATCTTCCATCGGGCTTTGAAGGGGTTCGAGTCCGTCTAAAATGAGGAGAGTGCGTTGTTGTTTTATTAACTCTGCTAAGCGTACACCTTTTTCCCACGCTGAGCCTTTTACGGGCTCAGGATCGCCGAACCAATCAAGAGCATAGGCGATAAATTGATCGGCTGAATTCTGTCTTCCTTCTGATGCTCCCTGACTATAAAATGACCAGCCAAATACAAGCTCTGCTTCGCGGAAATTTTCTTTTTCCATATCGGCAATCCATTTGTTTACCAGGGCGCTTTTTCCTACTCCGCCCCACGCAACAAGAGAGAGAATGTTTATTGTATCGGAACTCCAAGCAGTGTTAAGTAGTTCAAGTTCATAATCTCTACCGACAATGTACGGGTCGGTGACGGGGAGTTTTGAGAGGGAGATTTTTTGAGGGCCAAGAAAATCTTTTTTAGGTTCGCGTTTTGGTAGCGTACGCAATTTACCAAGTGCGGGCTTTTCAATGGAAGGTTGTTTCGTGAGATGGCGATAAAGATTTTCATATCCTTGAGGAGTATCAACAAAGTAGTGGGAAGCACCTTTCACTGCGATAGGAATATTGTTCGTGTTTCCACCGTCAAACAAAATTGGAATGAACGAAATATTTTTAGAATCGTTAAAATATATATGAAGTTGGGTTAACATCCCTTCCCATTTCACACCTTGTCCCTTTCCATCTACCTCATCTCCATTTACACGACGAAGGTATGTTTCTGTGCAAATCACCAAAACAAAATCTGCATGACGAATGTTTCTTTCCATCCACAGTATCCAGCCTTCAGGGGGTGAAGTTTCGTATTGATCAAGAATGCAATCTATTCCATCCTCTCTTAATCGGTTAGAAAAATCGAGAACATGATGTATATGTTCATCAGAATCATGACTATAACTAATAAATACTTTAGGTGCTTCCATAGTTTACACTGCCTGCGATTAGCGATACTGTAAAATAATATTATAGCAAGAAGATAATTTTCTTCGCAGTGAAAAGCAAGGAAAACAGTATGTCAGTAAACAGTAGGCAGTATTCAGTATGTCAGTGGTCAGTCGATAGTAATTAGTAGATGAGAAGTTGAGTCGTTGAGATGGAGATGAAAAGGTTAGGTAAACACCTTTAAAACGTAAAACGCCGCATCAATCTTCTTGATACGGCGTTTTTTTTGTGGACGAGGACGGAATTGAACCGCCGACACATGGATTTTCAGTCCATTGCTCTACCAACTGAGCTACCCGTCCATATTGCTTAAACACATCATTTCGATGTGAATTTTAATATACAAAAAATCTATATTTCCTCAAAACGTTGAGAAAAGAAAAAAGGGGTGATGTTTTGCTAATTAGGGGAGGTAAATAATGCGATTTTTGTTCCAATTAGGGAGATTGCCACGCCAGCCTGCATGATCTGTGTTGCAGGCCGGCAACTAATGAGATAGTGATGTGTTTTCCACGGCGAACCGCCCCCAGCCAAGGACTGACTATGCCACCCCCCAATGCTGTCAGCTTAAGAAAAAGGGCAAAGCAATTATTGGTTTATTAATATTTATTAAAAACGAATACTATGATTTAATTCTAAAACAATGATAACACACCCCTCCCCCTCTCAAGAGGGGATTTGGGAGTTTTCTATTTTACGAGTTCATTTTATTAACCTGACGGCATTGCCCCAACCCCTCCTCATTCGAGGAGGGGAGGTAGTTTTAGCAAATCTTAGATGTCATTTTTACTATTTCAGAAAACTTGTTTTCTTATGTCCTCACAATGACTTCAAGTTTTACCCTTTTTGGAACGTTAACAGTTCGCGGCAATCTGAGTTGAGGACTTTGATACCTTTTACTTCAGCGAGGCTTTGCCCTGAACGGGAAGCAGATTCGCCGGAGTGTGTGGGTAGATATATTTTGCCGATTTGTTTGAAGCCGAAATCTTTGAACAGCAGAACGATTTCATGGGGAAAATCGATGAAGCCTGATGGGGTAATTGCGGGTTCACAGATAACGGACACTCTTCCGCCCGGTTTTAAGATGCGGCCACATTCGCGAATGATGCCTTTGAATTTTAACGTGAAGTCCGCCTTTGCGGCTTCAAGGCTCACTTCAAAATCGGTGGTTGTATCTTTGAATGTGAAGTCGCGTGGCGGATCGAGAAAAATATAATTGACTGATGCGGATTGTTCCGGGATTCCCATTTGCAATACATTGTTCCGTACAATTCTGTCATCGGTGGGAATGAGATCGTAGAGTTTCCATTTTCTATCGGCAAAGTAGGGGAGTGTTTCCAGAATGTCTCCTGTTGTCCCGCTCCCTGCAAACGGATCGACGATGTAATCTCCGGAGTTCGTATAATAGTAAATTGCGTTGGCCACAATTTGACCTGGCAATCGTCCTTTTGTATTTGGTTTGCCGAAACGCGGATCGGGTGTATCGAACGACCAGACATTTCGTTCACGTAAATCGAAACCATATTTTGTTCGCTCATCTATTCTGCGAGCCTGATCATCGTCGCGAATTTTCTTGCGTAAATCGGAGATAGTCCATTTGTTATCGATAGCTTGTTTTTCGTACTGGTCGCGTTTTCGCGATTCACTGACTTTAGTAGCAAGTTCAAAATAGAATACTTCGGCGAGCGAGCGTTTTTTTACATCAGGGTAGTAACTGTAATACTGCTGGCATTGTTTTAATACCGAGAAGGGAAACTTTGCGCCCGGGTGTGAAGAAATCATTTTAAGGACTTGTTCTTCGAACATGCCTTGTTTGCGGGCTGTGGGCATAACCTTATCGACAAGGAATCTTCCTAAATCCCAATAATTATCGACATTATAGGAATTGAGTTCTTTCACAAGCTCAGCAATCGGTACATCTTTTGGTTCGGGCTTGCTTAAAGGTTTTTTTGCAATTTGTTTTTTAATAACAGGCTTTGAAATAATTTTTGCCATTGTAAACCTCTGATTATATGTTTATCAGTGAATTGAATCTATTGAAGGAATGTGCATTGCGGGTGAATATAGAAAACACTTATATACTAATCAAACAGAGGGGGGCGTGTTTTGTCCGACATAACTGACAAAATCTTCACCGCCATCAACACGAATAACATTTCCCGACATAAAATAGGTGTCGTCCTGTGAAAATAATGCAATAGCTTTTGCAACATCTTCCGGTGTTGTCGCTCTGTTCTGCGGGTTCTTGGCAATGGCGACTTCAATCATTTTTGCCGAGCCCGGAATTTTTCGTAATGCAGGCGTATCGGTAACTCCCGCTAAAATTGAATTTGCTGTAATGCCGTGTGGACCTAACTCCATTGCAAGTTGACGTATGTGTGATTCGAGCGATGCTTTTGCCGCAGAGACTGCACCGTAGTGAGGGAGTGCGCTGTGTCCGCCGGAACTTGTCATTGCATAAATTCTTCCGCCCGGTTTCATTAATCCACGAACAACGATGTCTTGAGTCCAATAGACGAGCGAGTGTGCCATTACATCAACGGTCATTTCCATTTGCGCCTGTGTAACCATATCGGCAGAAGTTTTTCCGATGAATGGTTTTAATGTCCCAAATGCAAGCGAGTGCATGAGCACGCGAACAGTGGCTTGGGGATCGCCTTCAAACTGTTGTTTAATCGTTTCAGCGGTATCTTTCCTGCGTTCGGGATCGGAGGCGTTGATATTAAAAAATATTGCTTTTGAGCCTGTTTGCTCGATTTGATTTTTTACGCGTTCAACGTTTGGCATTGTTACTGCACGGTCGAAATGTACGCCGAAAATATTCATTCCACGGCGCGCCAACTCAATTGCCGCCGCACCGCCAAATCCGCTTGAAGCGCCCAGAATGAGCGCCCATTGATGTTCAGAAAAAGTTTTATTCATAAGGGTATTAATTCGAATCGCTTGTTGATTTGAATCCTATATATTGATGGGCAAAGATGGGAAAATTTCCACAAATAAACAACAAATGCGTTTTTGTGTGGAGGATTATGAGTAGTTGTGTGCGGCAGTATTCAGTAGTCAGTATGTCAGTAGGCAGTACTCAGTAATCAGTCGTCAGTAGTCAGTGTTAGTAGCTATTTGTCATTTGCCATTGAGTGATCACCTCATTACTACCAATTTCTTTGTTTCAACTATGTCGTTGGCTTGTAAGCGGTAAATGTAGACACCTGTGGGAACATTTGAGGCATCCCAATCAATTGTATAGTTTCCGGCATTGTATTGTTGAGAAGTGAGTTTTGTTACTTCTCTTCCGAGCATATCATAAATGGTTAATGTTACGAAACCGGCTTTAGGGAGCGCAAAATTAATATGTGTTACCGGGTTGAACGGGTTGGGGTAGTTTTGAGAAAGTGAAAATTTTATAGGGAAATCATTTTCATGAATACCGACAGGGGGTGTTGTATTTCTATAGAGACCGGGATAATTGTAGTAATCGAAGACGTATATGAATTGGTCGTTCGTAGTAACAGAATAGGTTTCCAGATTTGAAGGGAAGCCGTCATTCATTTGAATCCAGCTAACGCCGGAATCTTTGGAACAGAAAATTCCTTGATGATAAATGGCGGCAAAAATATCACCCTGAGAATTTACAGAAAGCGCCGTGACGTTAGCAAGTTGCCAGGGGGCTGAAAGTTGAGTCCAGTTCGCGCCATTGTTCGTGGAACGAAACACCAGACCGAGAATACCCATCGCAAAACTGGAGGATGTGCCCAGAAGAAGGTCACCATTTGGAGCACAAGTGAACGTAAGAATAGTATTAGGCTGAGTAGACCAGAGGTCGTTCCATGTACTACCGCTATCAGAAGAAGAATAGAGGACACCATTGTTACCGTACCTTCCAATATTTATTATAAGGATATTTCCGTTAGAATCGATTGTCCATTCTCGCGTACTAATAAATAGTCCGCTATTGACATACGTGAAGTGCTCACCTGAATCGGCAGAGCGGTAAATTCGGCATTGGTAACCATTCGGCAGATCCGCGGCATAGAGATAGGGAGGATGAATGATTAGTTTATAGATTGGTATGCTCGTTTTCACAGTGAACTGCCAATTGTTTCCCTGATCAGTTGACCGGTATAACATAGTATCAGAAGTTGAAGCGAGAAGTGCACCGGAAGAATCAAGTGTAAATGCGAGAACGTTTTTATCGGTCGAATCTATTTGAAGAGATAGCCATGTTGAGCCATCATCGGAGGAACGGAAAAGTCCGCTATCGCTATTCAGGTAGATATAGCCTCCATAACATTGAATATCTTTTACTTGATGAAATGTACCCGGGTTGATGTATTCCCATGTGCCGGGTTGCGCAACAAGTGAAGATACGCTGAGAGATACAACAACCATGAAATAAAAAATCGTTTTCATAATCCACCCTTATGGTTTGATATTGAATATTTCATAATAACCTTATTAAAGGTACTATCTAATATGTCTTAAAGCAATTTCAGTGTGACCGTAGAGAATACGCTCCGTGCATCTAATTTACAAAAAAGCCCTCGTAGAATCACCTCATCACCACCAATTTCTTTGTTTCAATAACATCTCCGGCTTGCAAACGGTAAATGTAAATTCCACTTACTACATTTGATGCATCCCAATCGGCAGTGTAATTTCCGGCATTGTACTGTTCAGAGACGAGTTTTGTTACTTCTCTTCCAAGCATATCATAAATGATTAATGTTACAAAACCAGCTTTGGGGAGTGAAAAATTGATATGAGTAACGGGGTTAAAAGGGTTAGGGTAGTTTTGTTCAAGTGCGTAGAATGTGGGTAGTATAACAGGAGGCATTTCAATCATTTCTGAAAGAGAACGTTTCCAGACTCCGTTACCCCACGTTCCCAGCAGAAGGTGTGTATCGGTTAAAACAATTGTTCTGACTTCAACATCCGGCAATCCTTCATATACAGGGTTCCACTCTGTTCCATTGTTGGTAGATAAGAACACCCCGCTTGAAGTTGCCGCGAAAATATTTGTGTTTTTCATAGCAAATTTGATAACGTGACTATTGCTCAACCCGGTATTGATGATATCCCAGTTTATACCGTCGTCTGTTGAACGAAAAACTCCAATGTCTGTTCCAACGAAAAGTGTATTTCCATTCAATGCTATTGTGGAAATGTAATGATTTGAAAATGGTGTATTCAATTCATCCCATTGCTCTCCGTTATTACTCGAAACGAACAGCTTCCCATTCGTTCCGGCATAAATTCTTTCGGATGGTTCCGCAGTAAATGCAATAGAGCTGATAAGAGCATTCGACAACGGTTCGTTGACTCTTTCCCAGGTCGTTCCGTTATCTGTGGTAAGGAAATTCTTTCCACCACCCCCTGCAAGAAGTTTAGAGCCGCATTCTCCAAGAGTATATGAAAAGTAGCTCTGAAATCCTTCATTGACGGCACTCCAACTCCTTCCATTATTAGGAGAATGGTAGATGCCGTTAGCGGAAACAGCCGCGAACAGGTGGTTATCTATCACTGCAAAGGCAGAAACTTGTCCATCGGGCATTCCTTCCTTCATCATATTCCAGTTATCCCCGTTGTTTGTAGAACGATACACACCATAATTTGTTCCTGCAAACAGCGATGTACCTTTTCGGATAATTTCGTTTACGTAAATATCTGTAAGCCCGGTGTTATTGCGGCTCCAACTCAACCCTTGATTGGCGGAATGAAATAAACCATTCATAGTACCTGCAAAAATATTCTCCGGATGATCAGGGCTAACTGCAACAGCGCGGACATTCAAGTTTACTAAACTTGTGCTTATCGTGTTCCATGTTGCTCCATCATCTTTTGAGAGAAGGACACCGTTGCCGTATGTTCCTGCATAAAGGTTTGCACCGTTGCTGACGAGACTTTGGATACTTACACTGTTCAGTGAAGAGTCGACAATATTCCAATTTGTTCCGTTATTAGAAGATCGGAATATGCCAAGTGTCGTCCCTGCATAAATATTTGTTCCATGATAAGCAAGTGTATTAACACCCCCATAGGCAGTAAGTCCGTTGTTGATAGTGTTCCAATTCGCGCCATTGTTAGAAGAGAGAAAAATTCCATTATGTGTTGCCACATAGATAATCCCGGGAGAGTCGGGATGAACAGCAAGAGCTCGAATCCTCGTATCTGATAAGCCGGTGTTTATGCTGTTCCAGCTTGCTCCATCATTGGTAGAACGAAAAATACCAACAGATGTGCCGGCAAAAATAGATGTACCGCTGATTGCAAGCGCATAAACAGTTGTTGCAGGCATTCCGTTGGTAACGGCGCTCCAGCTTGTTCCATTATTTGTTGAAAGAAATACAGATGGGTATCCGCCTGCAAATATAGTCGAGCCTTTTATAGCAAAAGTATATATATAACTACTACTTATACCGGTATTAACCGATTTCCAGTTTGCACCGTTATTTGTCGAGAGGTAGATGCCTCCACCATACATCCCTGCGAATATATTTGTGCCACTGATTGCGAGTGAAATAAAATGACCGCCATACGGTCCGTTCGATTGCACCCATTCTGCTTGAAGTGTTACACTACCGAGGAAAAGCATACATAGTAAGAACAATAAAACCATTTTCATAATACCACCAATATATGTTGAAATTGTTTTTTATGTTTCGTTAAAAAGCCTTCAAATAAAGGTAACTGATTTTTAAACCGGAACAAAATGTACAGGGTTAATTATTCTCTGTGGTTGGGGATTATAGCAAAGCCATCCATTTGGGACTTCGTCGTCACGCCTTGATCAGTTTTAGCGTGACTCCTTGTAATGACATAGTGATATGTTTTCTACGGCGAACCACCCCCAACCCCTCCTCATTCGAGGAGGGGAGGTAGTTTTAGCAAGTCTGAAATGTCATTTTTACAATTTCAGAAAACTTGTTTTCTTACGTCCTCGTAATGACTGTTATATTTTTTGGGTTTACGTGTCGTGGAGTGGTCCACGACACCCCAGAAATTGATTCTTTAACAGGAACAAAATGTACGGGGTTAATTGGGGAAAAAATGCTGTTTCTTTGATTACAGGGCTATAATAGGTAAATTTAATATCATTAAAATAAAAATGTGTTTTTTTTGATTAAAAGCACAACTTTCTTTGTTCTTATCCGTAGTAAAAGTGATAATCCTATTTTTTACCCACTAACAGGAAATGCAATGAATAAATTTATGACACAATTTGTGCTTGTAGTGTGTTTCGCGGCATTAGCGTTCGCTCAAGGAGAAGATACGCGCTTGCTTCGTTTCCCAGCAATTCACGGCAATCAAATTGTTTTCTCGTATGCGACTGATTTATATACAGTAGCCGCAACGGGCGGAGTAGCCCGTAAACTTACCAATGATGAGGGTGTTGAACTATTTGCACGATTTTCACCCGATGGAAAATGGATCGCCTTTTCGGGTCAGTATGATGGAAATACGGAAGTCTATCAAATCCCCGCTCAAGGCGGGATTCCAAAACGTTTAACCTATACAACAACGTTAGGCAGAGACGATGTATCGGATCGCATGGGACCGAATAATATCGTGATGGGCTGGAAACACGACGGTAAACATATCGTCTTCCGTTCACGCATGAGAGAATTTAATGATTTCAAAGGTCAGTTATATTTAGCTTCAACCGATGGAGATCTTGCCGAACAACTTGAATTGCCACGCGGCGGATTCTGTTCATATTCACCGGATGATTCAAAGTTAGCATATAATAGAGTGTTCCGCGAATTCAGAACATGGAAACGATATCGCGGCGGACAGGCTGATGATGTTTGGATTTATGATTTTAAGTCAAAAAAGACAGAGAACATCACGAACAATCCCGCTCAGGATATTATCCCGATGTGGAGCGGCAATAAAGTCTATTTTATCTCCGACCGTGATGACCTGAAGAAATTAAATTTATATTCTTATGATCTCACATCGAAAGAAACCAAACAGTTAACATCATTCAAAGAATATGATGTGAAGTTCCCATCGATAGGGGATAACGCCATTGTGTTTGAAAACGGCGGGTACATTTACAAGTTCGATTTAGCATCGGAAAAGGCTGAAAAAGTTTCAATCCGCGTTGAAGATGATATGGTGACAAGTCGTGGCGGCATAACAAAAGTCAACGATCAAATCACCAACTACGAAATCTCACCTGACGGAAAACGTGCATTGTTCGGCGCACGCGGCGATGTGTTTACCGTTCCTGCAAAGAAGGGAATAACACGCAACATCACTGAAACACCCGGTGTCCATGAACGCAATTCAAAATGGTCGCCTGACGGAAAATGGATTTCGTATATTTCCGATGCATCGGGTGAAGATGAAATCTACATTGAACCGCAAGATGGAATGGGTGAAGCAATTCAACTTACCAAGAACAGCGATACCTATAAGTATCAGCCGTACTGGTCACCTGACAGCAAGAAATTGCTCTGGGCTGATAAAAAACTTCGTTTACAATATGTAGATGTGGAATCCAAGAAAGTAACCTTGGTTGCACAGGCTCAGGGATTTGAATTCAATCAATACGCTTGGTCACCGGATAGCAAGTGGATTACCTATGCGAAGCCGGAAGTTGAAACCATGACAAAGATTTATTTGTATTCAGTCGAATCGGGCGCAACATCAGAAGTAACCGATGGCTGGTATGAATCGAACTCACCGACATTCAGTTCAGACGGAAAATATTTGTTCTTCACATCTGATCGCGATTTTAATCCGATCTACAGCGGTACGGAATTTAATCATTCCTATTCCGATATGACGCGTATTTATCTTGTTACTCTTTCAAAAGATACCGAATCACCATTCAAACCTAAGAATGATGAAGTAACGATAAAGGAAGAGAAGAAAGAAGAAAAGAAAGACAAAAAAGATTCAAAAGATGATGCAAAGAAAGAAGATAAAGCCGTCACTGTGAAAGTTGATGTTGATGGTTTGAAGAATCGAATTATAAGTCTTGCCATTGACCCGTCAAACTATCGCAATCTTACAGTGGTTGGTAATTCTGTTTACTACATCCGTCAAGGAAGTAAAGATGAACAGTCGCAATTGTTTGTGTATGATTTGGAAGATCAGAAAGAAACAAATCTTGGAGAAATCGGCGGTTTTGAACTTTCAGCCGATTTAAAGAAGATGATTGTCGGGAAAGAGCGCGCTTATGCCATCATTGATTTGCCGAAAGGCAAAGTTGATATGAAAGACAAACTCGATGTAACAGGTATGGAAGTAAAACTTGACAGACATGCAGAGTGGAATCAGATTTTCAACGAGAGCTGGAGACAGATGCGTGATTTCTTCTTTGATCCGAATATGCATGGAGTAGATTGGAAAGCTATTCGCGCACGATATGCACAATTAGTTCCATTTGTAAGTCATAGAACGGATTTAACGTACATCATCGGCGAGATGATCAGCGAATTAAGCGTTGGTCATGCGTATGTTGGCGGCGGTGATTATCCGAAAGCGCCGCGCATTGCGATGGGTACGCTTGGCGCACAATTAAAACGAGATAGCGATTCAAAATATTATCAGATTACCAAGATTCTTCAGGGACAAAATTGGGAACGCGGCAAACGTTCTCCGTTGACTGAAGTCGGTGTGAACGTAAAAGAAGGTGATTACATTCTTGCAGTAAACGGTAAATCAACGAAAGATATGACAAATATCAATGAAGCGTTGGTAAATACCGTTGGCAAACAAGTTGTGTTGAAAGTCAATTCCAGCGCAAGCGAAAAGGGAAGCCGTGATGTTACGGTCATTCCTGCAAACGATGAAGCCGGTATGTATTATGTTACTTGGGTAGAAAATAATATCAAGAAGGTTTCCGAAGCGACAAACGGTAAAGTGGGTTACATTCATATTCCCGATATGGGCGTAAACGGATTAAATGAATTTGTAAAACATTTCTATCCGCAGTTGATGAAGAAAGCCCTTATTATTGATGATCGCGGTAATGGCGGCGGAAACGTTTCCGCTCAAATTATGGAACGATTGAACCGTGAAATTATTATGGTTGATATTGCACGTAACACAGCGTCTTCAACCAATCCGGGCGGTATGCATTGGGGTCCCAAAGTTGCATTGTTAGATGAGTTCTCGGCATCCGATGGTGATATTTTTGCCTATCGCTTTAAGAAGAGCGGACTTGGTAAAGTGATCGGTAAACGTTCATGGGGCGGTGTTGTCGGTATTCGCGGCACGTTACCGTTACTTGATGGCGGAGTGTTGAACCGACCTGAATTCTCACGCTACGGTTTGAACGGCGAAGGCTGGATTATGGAAGGTCATGGCGTTGATCCTGATATCGTTGTTGATAACGATCCCGCATTAGAGTTTGCAGGTACCGATCAGCAATTGAATAAGGCAATCGAAGTTATTCTGGATGAATTAAAGACTCAGGAGAAGACGTTACCACCACCACCTCCGTATCCGAATAAGAGTAAATAAGTTGTTGGTACTTAGTACTTGGTTCTTCGTACTTCGTACTTTGTGAGTTTTGAAAGCCTCAATCCTTTTTTTAGGGTTGGGGCTTTTTTATGGGGGGTGGATTTGTGAAATGTGATTTTGAGGGGGAAAAGATGTATCTTTGAATTATTATCGCAGTTAATATTTTATTATAGAAGGGGAAACAATGAACGATAAACGTGGTTCAATCTGGCGAAAATGGGATTTACACATTCATTCCAATGCAAGTGATGGGAAAATGAGCCCTGAAGAAATTATCTTGAAGGCAAAAGATTTAAGCATTGATGTAGTAGCACTAACCGATCATCATACGGCAAAAAATATTGATTCAATTATTTCATTAGGTGATGCCAACGGAATTTCTGTAATACCAGGTGTCGAATTTCGCACTGAGTATGGAGATAAATCAGTTCATTTAATTGGCTTATTTCCGCGCATATATAAAGATATAAGAGTAACAGGAAAAGTTATTGAAGATTTGATCCTTTCGCCACTGAGCATTTCCCAAACTTCTATTATAGCGAAAGGAAAAATAAAGTTATCTTCCGAGCAAATAAATAACCCAACTGATGAAGAAGCTTTCAAAGCAGGAATGTTTTTAGTACAAGTTGATTTTAGAAAAGCAAGTGATCTAATACATAATGAATTGGGAGGCTTAGTAGTAGTACACGCAGGAAACAAATCCAATAGCCTCGACAGAGAAATGAAGCATGAAGGTAAACCAGGTGTGACTATTTATAATTCTCTTGGTCCTGTCAAAGAGGAATTATTCATTGAAGGATATATTGATATTTGTGAAATCAAAAATTCAAATGATGATAGAGATTTTTACTTAGATAAGTTTGGAAGACCCTCCATAACTGCTTCGGACGCACATGAATTAAATGAGATAGGAACGAGATATTGTTGGATAAAAGCAGATCCAACATTTGAAGGTTTAAGGCAAATACTATATGAACCCGAAGAGAGAATAAAAATACAAGAAAGAAATCCAGAAAACGACTATATCCGGCCATTTTTTTCTAAAATCACTATAGCACCGCAATCTGTGTTCATAGACTCCGAGGTATCATTTGCAAAAGCAGAAATTCCTCTTAATCGGGGGATGGTTGCAATTATTGGCGGTCGGGGAACAGGTAAAAGCCTATTATTTGATTGTATCTTTAAAACTTTAGACAGAAATCTCTCTAAAGATGAGAGAATTTCAAGGATTAAAATACATGATGGATTTGAGATTAATTATTCAAAAGATAATTTTTTTACTGAACAAATATATAAGATTGAAGACGAGAATATTGTACCCTTTCTACATGTTACTCAAGGTGAGGTCAAGGGAATAGTTCATCCTCCTGAGAATATGTATAAAGAAATATTTGCAATATTAGATGTTGACATTGATTTACCATACAAAGTGTTAGATCAAAACATTACAAATTTATTTTCAGAGATGAATAGTCTCAAGCGTTGGCTTGATTTTAAGGATTCAGATCAAAGAGTAAACTCAATTGAATTTAATGAAAAAAAGAAAAATGAGAGTGAAAAATTTATAGAGGCATTGACAACCAGTAATAATCAGAGACTAATAACAAGTTGTCGAAACAACAAAAATCTAATTGGAAATAACAGTCAGCAGATTGAATTACTACAGCAAATATTAAAAGACATTAGGCAGTTTACTGTTAGCGTTAACGAGAAAATCAATACAATTAAGGAGAATCAAACGTTTAAAATCCCTCTGATAAATCTTGGAGACCAAATTAGTAAAATTGAAACAGCACTTCAAATATTTAACGAAAGACAAGAAACATTAAATCAAGAAAACGAGAAAATAGAAAGAGATTTTAGAACACAAGGTATAGAAGGTGATGTTACAACTCTCCTTGAAAAAATTGAATTACATAGTAATCAAATTCAAAACATAAATTCTCATTTAGCAAAAATAAAACTTAATGAAGAAAAATATTCTAAACTTCTTGCTTTGCGGAATAATTTTGCTAGTGAATTAATTAGGTCACTGCATACACAACGCATCAAATTAAAGAAAAAATGGACATCACTTCAAAAAGGAAAAGAGGGTTGGTTACCCGAGCAGTTAGAATTAATAAAACAGCTATTAAAAGACATTGAAATAAATATTACTATTCAATTTGATGAGAAATTATTTGTTAAAGGGCTGCAAGATATTCTAAATGGAAATAAATTTAGAAAGACGGGTACTTCTACAACAACTGAAAGAATCGCATCGTATTTTTCAATTCATAATTGGGTTGACTTTTTTAATTTCTTACGTAATAAACCTGTGTTTAAGGATGACCAAGGGAAATATTCAACCTTAGATGAACTTTTAGTTTCGGAATATGTTCCGTATAATCAAATTGATAGATTTTTAAGTTATTTGTATGAAAGCAATGATTGGAATAAATATCTAAAATTAATACCTGAAGTTAAATACAAGGGGAAAACTCCAGACAAATTATCGGTTGGCCAACGAGGGACTCTATTTATATGTCTTAAATTAGCAAAAGATGCTTTTTTCACTCCATTTATTTTTGACCAGCCAGAAGATGATCTTGATAATGATTTTATAATGAATGAATTAGTTCCAATTTTTAGGATAATAAAAAAGTACCGTCAAGTCATAATTATTACTCACAATGCCAATCTAGTTGTGAATGCTGATGCAGAGCAAGTTATCGTTGCGTATAATAATGAAGAAAATATCCAATATATTAGTGGGTCACTTGAACACACCTTTGCTTTTGATGATACTAAATCCAATCCCCTTGAAAAACGAGGAATAAGAGAACATGTTTGTCAAATTCTAGAGGGTGGGCGGACAGCTTTTGAAAAAAGAGAACAGAAATATGGGTTCCGTTAATGAAAATTATATGCAAGTCTAAAAAAGAAACGGCTTCAAGATTGCTCTTGAAGCCGTCGGACCGATGCTACTAACATCGGTGCTGTTATAACAAGTTTAATATACATATCAATCATTAAAAAATCAAATATTTCAAGATGGAACGTGTAATAGGGTACATAGACGGGTTTAATCTCTATTTTGGCTTAAAAGCATCGAAATGGCAACGTTATTATTGGCTCAATCTTAAGTTGTTGGTTGCTAATCTTTTGAAACCGAACCAGGAACTCGTTTTTACGAAATATTTTACAAGCCGGGTTTCCTCTCCACTTGACAAACAAGAACGTCAATCTCATTTTATCGAGGCATTAGAAACATTGGACGATTTCCGAATACTCTATGGAAAATATCAATCATATCCTCGCCGATGTTCTAAATGTGGCTTTAAGGATTACGTCCCTAACGAAAAAATGACCGATGTGAATATTTCAGTTGAAATGATGACGGATGCTTTTCAAGATCATTTCGATACTGCATTACTGATATCAGCAGATAGTGATCTATCCGGAGTAATAAAGTCTATTAAAACTTTATTTCCAGAAAAAAGAATTATTGTAGCATTCCCACCTCAAAGACATTCTGCTGTTTTGGAACAACAAGCACATGGTTCATTTATTATTGGTCGAGCAAATCTTGCAAAAAGTATGTTTCCGATAGAGATTCAAAAATCTGATGGATTTATTTTAAAATGCCCTGAGAGATGGATGAGATAATCTTAATAACCCTTTTAAAATCTAAAATTCTTAATTAACATCAACATGAAATCAGAACTAATACGCGAATTAACGACGAATTTTGAGGCGGCTGTTTCGGTCTCGAATGAGGTTGAATTTTGGTATGCACGCGACTTGCAAACATTGCTGGGCTATACTCAATGGCGGAATTTTGTGCAGGTGATTGAAAAGGCAAAGGTCGCCTGCAGAAGCGCAGGTCAACAGCCGGAGGATCATTTTGTTGATATCAATAAAATGGTTGATCTGGGCTCAGGGAGCAAACGGGAAATTGATGATATGATGTTAACGCGATATGCGTGTTATCTTATTGCGCAGAACGGTGATTCGCGTAAGGAGCAGATAGCCTTTGCCATGAGTTATTTTGCCGTGCAAACACGGAAGCAGGAAATTCTTGAGAAACGTATCAATATTTGGGAGCGGTTGCAAGCGCGAGAGCGGTTGACTCAATCGGAGAAGGAATTATCGGGGGTGCTGTATGAGCATGGAGTGGATGAGGTGGGATTTGCCCGGATTCGGAGTCGTGGAGACAAGGCGTTGTTTGGCGGTTACTCTACAAATGATATGAAGGTCAAACTGGGGATTCCACAAGGACGCGCTCTTGCCGATTTTTTACCGACGATTACCATTAAAGCAAAGGATTTCGCCGCTGAAATTACAAACTTCAATGTAAAGCGTGATGATTTGAAAGGTGAAGAACGCATTATGGAGGAACATGTCCGCAGTAACGAAGGAGTGCGGAATGTGCTGATTGCTCGTAGTATCTTGCCGGAGAATTTACCTGCTGAAGAAGATATCCAGAAATTAAAGCGGGGAATTGAATCGGAAGATAAAAAGTTGTTGAAGGATGTGAAGAAGTTGAAGGATAGCAGTGAGCGGTGAGCAGGGAGTAAAGAGTGCTGTGTTGTTTAAGGTTAGTAAACGAAGAAAATACGTGATGCATGATTCAGGATGCACGATGCATCATTCCGATAAAAAAGGGTTTGATTTTTAGCTCAAAATGATATTGTAGTTATTTACAGTATTTTGCCGATGCCGGCAAAATGGTGGGGGTGGATATTAGAGAGGTTTTGAGCTTTGGCGGGGGATTGCTTCACCCTCCCGCTATGACCTATGTTGCGGGAGGATTCGCAATGACTATTTATCTATTCTACTGTAACGGATTTTGCAAGGTTGCGGGGTTGATCGACGTTGCAACCGCGGGTGACTGCCATGTAGTACGAGAGCAACTGTAACGGTATCACGTTCACAATTGGCCCGAAATAACTATATGTACGGGGGACACGGATAACGAAATCGGCGAGGTTTTGGATTTCATTGTCATCTTCGTTGGCGATGGCAATGATACGGCCCTTACGGGCTTTTACTTCCTGCATGTTGCTTATCACTTTATCGTAAATACCATCCTTGGGGACAATAAAAACAACCGGCATATTCTCATCAATTAAGGCGATGGGACCGTGTTTCATTTCCGCCGCAGGGTAACCTTCCGCATGGATATAGGAAATTTCTTTCAATTTCAACGCCCCTTCGAGCGCAGTCGGGAAGTTACTCCCGCGTCCGAGATAGAGGAAGTTACGTACATTGCGGAATTCCTCAGCAATGTATTTGATTTGATCGATATGTTCGAAGACTTTACTTACTTTCTCGGGCACTGAAAGAAGATCGGCGGCTAACGTTTTGCCGACTTCCTCGGAGAGTCTTCCCCGTTTTCTTCCGAGCATCAGGGCGATAAGCCCCAGCACGGCAAGCTGAGATGTAAACGCTTTTGTTGATGCAACACCAATTTCAGGTCCTGCATGGATATACACACCGGCTTCGCTTTCACGCGCGATAGTACTGCCAACCACATTCACGATACCGAGTGACGTAATCCCTTTTTTTCTTGTTTCTTTCAATGCGGCGAGGGTATCTGCTGTTTCACCGCTCTGGCTGATGACGAACATGACATCATCAGGCTGGAGGACGGGATTCCGGTAACGAAATTCGGAGGCGTAATCGACTTCAACGGGGATTCTCGCCAACTGCTCAATCATAATTTTACCGACAAGAGCGGCGTGCCACGATGTTCCGCACGCTGTCAGGATAATTCGTTTTGCATTGATGAGTTTATCCATGACAGGTTCTAATCCGCCAAGTTTTACATCCCCTGTGTTGAGGATAAGGCGACCGCGGAGAGAGTTCCGAATGGATTCGGGTTGCTCATGGATTTCCTTGAGCATGAAATGTTCGTATCCGCCTTTTTCAATTTGTTCGAGATCGAACGTAATTTCATCTACCTGTTTGATAATCTCTTCATCGTAAATAGTTTTTGTTATGACCGACTCGCGTGTAAGGCAGGCAACTTCGCCATCTTCAAGGTACATGACCTGACGCGTATGTTCGATGAGAGCGGAGGCATCGGAGGCGATTAAATTTTCGCCGTCACCTTTTCCGATAATAAGAGGACTTCCTTTTCGGGCGGCGATAATTTTATCGGGTTCGCGGGTTGAGACGACGAGAATTCCGTACGTGCCTTCTACCTCAAGCAGAGCGAGCCGAACTGCCGTGAACAGATCGTTACAGCGTTTATACATTTCTTCAATGAGATGTACCAATACTTCTGTATCGGTGACGGTACGGATGACGTGTCCTTCTTGAAGAAGTTTCTTCTTGATTGTTACATAATTTTCGATGATGCCGTTATGGATGATTGCAATTTCGTTGTTGCAATCCCAGTGGGGATGTGCGTTTTCGTCATTGGGTTCGCCGTGAGTAGCCCAGCGGGTGTGACCGATGCCGAGTGTCGCTTCAAGTTTTTCGTTGCCGATGAGGTTGACGAGTTCGGAGACTTTGCCGGCTTTTTTGCGGATGGTGAGTCCGTTGTGGTTAATGAGGGCGACTCCTGCGGAATCGTAGCCGCGATATTCTAAGCGGTGTAATCCTTCAAGAATGATGGGGAGGGAGTTTTTTTGACCGATATATCCAACAATGCCGCACATAGTCTGATTCTGATATTACTTATAAAAAACTTTGTTTAATGAATAAAAAATGTAAGAATTCTTTGAGGCAATAGCAAAAAGAGCATTTAGTATGTCAGTATTGAGTAAACAGTAGTCAGTTTATTTGCGTTCCATTTTTGTGATGGGATGGATTTCGAGATTATTGGGGGCGTTGCCGGAAGGTTTTCTTCCACGATGCGGGGGATCATAAAAGGGGATGCCGGTGATGTAACACAGTACCGGGGGATTGAATACCTTTTTAGTTTTGTTGAGTTTGCCTCCGCTTATAGCTTGTAGCGTATCGAGCGCTTCTTGATAGTTTGCGGCGTGCCCCGATTGTATTGCTTGCGGGCATAGGGGATCGGGGATTTCGGCAACCATACTATCTTCCGGGTGTTTGGGATCGATGAGGATGAGATGGTAATCTCTATCGGCTTCTTTTTTGTATTCTGCAAGCAGGGCTTTTACTTTTACGGCTTTTCGTTCGTTTATTACGCGCGGTGTTTGATCGCCCGTTACGACTAATTTCCATGTTGAGAGGGTGTGGATGGTTGCTGTTCTTGGGGAGAAATCTATGAGGTTCGCTTTTGTATCGATTAAGACTTTGGATTCCCACCGTGTTTCTCCGCCGCATTTTTCTTCCTGTGCGCGGATGGATTGCAAGAGGGTGAACATGAGAACAATTACTGTGAAGATAGATATATTTTTCATGGTACGTTCCTTATAGAGTGAATGATGATGTGAATTTGATGTAAGTGAGCTACGGTTATTTTTTTTTGAAAACGGGCGATGGGTATAAAACCCATCGCTTGAGCATTGTTTTTTAAGTGATAACCATGCGAAGGTTCAACACAATAAAATACAATACACAACACTAAACCATATTGTGTATTAACCCGGCAAAACCTTCGCATGGTTAGGTTTTTAACTCAGTGCAACCTGCATCTTTCAGGTCTTGTTCAAGACCCTTTTGTATTTTTCCAAACCGACTATCAGGGAATTGTTTGGCATACGGTTGTATTAGGGTTAACCCCATGTTGAGAACTTTGCATGCCTCCTTTTTTTTTCCGGCTGAGTGTAATATTAAGCCGTAAGCACCATAACTATTAGCAAGATCAGGTTCGAAGCGAGCAGGGTTGGCTTGAACAAGACGGCCATAGCTATCGACAGCTTCTCGAATTACTATTAGCGCACCGGGGATGTCGCCTGAATCGCTAAGTCTGTTAGAGAGATTGTTGAGGCTCATAGCAAGATCAGGTTCGAACCGGTCTGGATTCGCTTGAGCAAGGCGACGATAGATATCGACAGATTCTTGAATAGCTTGTAGCGCGTCTGGGATGTTGCCTGAATTGCTAAGTCTGTTAGAGAGATTGTTGAGGCTACCAGCAAGATCGGGTTCAAACCGATCGGGATTTATTTGAGCAAGGCGACGATGGATATCGACAGATTCTTGAATAGCTTGTAGCGAGCCGGGGATGTTGCCTGAGTTGCTAAGTCCGTTAGAGAGATTGTTGAGGCTATTCGCCAGAACGGGTTCGAACCGTTCTGGATTTGATTGAGCAAGGCGGCGACGGATATCAACAGCCTCTTGAATAGCTTTTAGAGCACCGGGGAAGTTGCCTGAATTGCTAAGTCTACTAGAGAGATTGTTGAGGCTCATAGCAAGATCGGGTTCGAAGCGATCTGGGTTCCACTGAGCCAGACGACGATAGATATCGACAGCCTCTTGAATAGCTTTTAACGCGTCGGGGATGTTACCAGAATCGCTAAGACTGTTAGAGAGATTATTAAATAATCTTGCTCTTACAACTTCATTTGTTTCGTTTTTTAATAACACTTGCCAAACACTTATTGCAGTTTCAACCCAACCAAGTGGTAAATTTGAGCCTGAGAAAATATCATCAAGAAGTTTACATCTCTCAATTTTATCTTTTAAAGCATTTGGAAGAAACATGCTTATTCTGTTTGTCAACAAGCCAAGAACTATCTCGGCATCGTAACTTAAACGGGCAAGGCGTTCCAGCCCGCCGGTAATATCTGATTGAATACCGAGCCATAATATTTCAGGGGCTTTTTCGGTATTTTCTCCGAGAACAATACTTACAAAAGCAGAGGTTAAAATATCAGGTTTTGGCGTGAGGACGATATCGTTTACAATAAGTCCGGCATCCTTTACTATTTTTGATATTTTTGTCTTTGGAGGGAAGCCAAATAACGCAATAGTTTCTTCATCAAATGCGTTTATATCTTGTGTTGTAAGTTTATCTTTGAATGCAGAGAGTGCAAGAACACGAGGGATGGAGTATTTATCTTCCAGACTATTATTTTCGGCAATTGCTCTTAAGCGTATGAGTTCACGATCACAGAGTGATTCGACTACTTGTCTTCCTGTGTATTGTACTAGATCATCATCGGGATTGGTTGCATTGTAAATTGCGGCGGCAAGGATGAAAAGTGCGCGTTGGTTTTCCGGTGCTGAGTTAAGCCAATCGGTAAGGGCTTCTTCGCTTAATCCAAGCGGTGTGGTGTTACAATTTTTAGATGCTTTAATGAGCGCGGAAGTAAATAATTGATGGGCAGGTTGCGGTTCAAGTCGTTTAAGAATGATTGGGATTCTATCAAGAAGATCGCCCGCCTTTGCATCATATATAAGTTCGCTCCATGGGTCAATAGCTTGCCGGGTGAGGAAGAGAACTTTTAGTCTGTTTTTGTTACTAACAGTGGAGAGATCATGGAGGAAATCGGAAACGTTTTTTCGTTCTTCTTCAGGATAATCTATAATGAGAAGTGTACCCGTTTTTTTCATAGAAAACGATTGGGGTTTCTTTAGGTCAAGAAATCCTGCGCTCCAACCTTCATGTTGTAGCATTGTTGCAAACTCGGCGGCGAGACGGCTCTTTCCCGTACCGCCTTCTCCGGTAATAAATTTTATTGATACTGCTTGTTCGGAATAAGCCCACTGTTTTAGTTCTTCGATTTCTTGTTCTCGTCCTGAGAAAGTTGAAATGCGAGTATGCCAGCTGAGAAGAGATGTTGGATTGGTAAGCGGTTGTGCATCGTGCCAAGGGACTTCGAGGTTACCGGGTTTGCCGGATTGTTGACCGCCGAGGTGGAAGACGGCAACTTGACCGGAAGGGCCGATTGAAAAAATTGATTCGACATTTACAATATTAAATAATGCCATGGTATCGATCGTCAGAAATAGGAAGTATCGTAAAAGTTTTTATGCCACGTTGGAAATAAGTAATGGCAATCTACTAATTTCTTTGCATGAAGACAAGTGAAAAATTATTTAAATGGCGTTGGTGCGGGGGGGAGTTCTTCGTGGCAACCGAACTCATCCCCCAACCCTAATGCTATCAGGTTAAGGAATACAATGATTTGAAGGTTATCTTGAAAAGCCAAAATGGTTTGTCTTTCCAGCGGATGCAGGAATCCAATCAACTGAATTTGCAAG
>ORJL011735150.1_pt1 | contig 22627 bp, 21 predicted proteins | sample 1779941 | NCBI WGS metagenome assembly ORJL01 (sample SAMEA104232317, study PRJEB22302) | groundwater metagenome | biome: forest; feature: aquifer; material: groundwater | place: USA | collected 2011-08-07 | depth 5.8 m
ATTAGTTTATAATTTCTTAATGCTTTTCATTATCGGGAAAATTGACAGGAAGATACTCACTCCCCTCTTTTCGGGGTTTTCTTCTTCGACCAAAACGCAATCTATTCTTTCGATTTTCAGCAAACATGTCGTACTGTTGCCAGAATTTATAATACGACCGATGCACAATGGCAATATCAAGGCCATGATACCGTTTTAGCGAGCGAACTAAAAGATAATCTTCAGGTTTTGGTTCAAGGCGAACAATAATCCCATCAACTTCATGGCTAATACCCCGAAGTTTTTGCGGATAGACAAAAAGCAAATCAACAACAAATGGCCGTAATTGAGAGGGGTTATCAATACCGCCCGCATCATAGGACATGAATGTTTTAGTTTTTGTAAACTCAACTCCGTATCCATTGAAAAGTCCTGCGGTTAAGGCAAGGAAAGCAATTTCTCGCTCGGGAGTCCAACTTCTACTATACTCATATTTTGGTTTTTTCTCTCCATCTTTTCCCCATCGTTGGATATAGCGAATGAGTTCATAGAAAATAAAATGACACACGATACCGGGGTGAGAAAAGCGAATCGCATTATTACGAACAAGTGCATTAAGCATAAGAAAGCCTTTTACTTCCGATGCATTACACCATTCACCATCCGGTAATAAAATAGGCGGGTGAGTAAAATCTACTTCCTTTACCGTGATATTAGTCTTATCGTGGCAAGGAAGCTTTACATGGGTCTCAAATTCAACCTTGTATACTTCAGTAAGAATTTGTGCCCACTCTGCTTCGGTAGTTGAATCGTAATCAATGCCTTTATAGGAACGTGGCTTATCCTTACTACTTACGCGTTTAACCGGATCTTTGTCATGAAATTTTTGACTCATTTGAACACGGCGTTGTTGTGGGGTTTGTTTTCCTCGTACGCCATTTCCATTCTTACGTCCGTTTGCCATCACTATTTCTCCTCTTTTTTGATTTTCAACGTACACATAAAATCACATAAAATACGCCTCAATCTTGCCATTTTTTTAAGAAAAACACAAGCGCCACTCACCACAGTTGGTGAAGGCAGTAAAAATATGCCATACTATAATGAGTCTGGTGAAAAATACCACTTTGTATTTCTCCTGGCTCATTTCTGTCCAATTTCGCCCTAAAAGTGCGCTGAACTTGTCGGAATAGATAGCTATTCCTTCGCATTCATCATCACTTTTAGAACAAAATTGAATCAGAACTGACCTGGAAGCTATTTTTTACCAGACTCATAGTATATGTTTTTAAAATTTTTTATTTTTGTATTTCTATTTCCTCACTCTGTTTTCAGTGCCGAACTGCAAGAAGGTAATATTATACATGTTGTTGATGGCGATACTGCGTATATTAAAATTGATAAAACCATTGAACGGGTTCGTTTTTTAGGAATTGATACGCCAGAACTGCATGATAAAAAAAATAAACCTCAATGTTTCGGCAAAGAAGCAAAAAAGGAATTGCAACGAATAGGAAAAGGAAAAAATGTTTTTGTTCAAAAAGATACCATTCAACCCAATAGAGATGCCTATGGGCGCTTGTTACGTTTTGTCTACTTACAACAAAGCGACGGCTCGCAAGGAGCGTTATTGAATAATGAACTTCTTAAAAATGGATATGCGTATCGTTTTGCAAAATATGCAAACAAATACACAAAACTTCTTACAGAATCTGAAAAACTTGCACAAAAAGAAAAACGCGGACTATGGAGCCCGCACACCTGCAATGGTAAACGCTATAAGTAAGTTATAAAGTAAAAAGTTTATCAAGTATAAAGTGTAAGAAATTTACTTTATGAACTTTATAACTTTCAACTTTAAAACTCTACTTGCTGTTTAAGGCAAGTATTTGAGTGGATCATCCGGTACGCCATTCACGCGCACCTCAAGATGAAGATGGGGCCCAGTCGTGAGTTTTCCCGCACCATTTGTTCCCGGGGAACCGCCAGAAAGCCCAATAATTTGCCCTTTTTTCACATAGATATCTTGATCAACCATAATGCGGCTTACATGACCATATACTGTTGCGACTCCCTGGTCATGAAGAATCATAATGTAACTATACCCAGTTTTGCCACCGTCTTTGGTACGCGCAACATAGCCATCTTCCGCAGCTTTTAAATAGGTTCCTTGGTATGCGCGAATATCAATGGCTGGATGTTCAAAAACATGTCGAAAAGGATAGTCTTTATCATGAAAATACGCTGAAATTCCCCTACTTGGATCAACAGGCCAAGAAAGAGTGATTTTTCCATCTTTGTGAAGATTTAATTTTTCACGCACCGTGCGCTCAAGATTGGTGATATCAGCATCAATCGCGTACTGATCTCTGCGTGATTCTTCAAGGAGTTGTTGAAATTTTTCTGCACTTAAAACTGACTGAACGATCAATTGCTGCCTTCCCGATTTTTGTTCATCAAAAGCAGCTCGCTGTTTTTCAAGGGAAGCCAATATATCAGTTTGGCTTTGCTTTGCTTGCTGGAAATGGGTGCGTTGTGTCGCAAGCTGTTCTCGCAACGTTTTAAGCCGCACGAGACTTGTATATAACTCTTTTTCAGCCTGTTCAAGATATTGTACAGAATCAAAGAAATCAGAAAAATTTTCATTCATGAAGAAAAGTTCCAAATAGTCACGCTCTCGCTGCTCATAAATGTCTTTGATAAATAAGCCAACGCGTGACTTTTGGGAATCTATTTCATCCTCTTTTTGAGTAATCTGCGCATTCAGCCCATCGAGTTCAAGCATAATTTGCTCAAGTTCTTCCTCACTTGCTTGAATGGAAAGTTCTGTTTTTGCAAGCGAATCTTCAATGAGGGCGATTTCATTCTCTAAACTCGCCTTTTCTGCCCGCCTTGCCTTAATATTTTTTTCATACACCTCAATTTGCTTTTTGAGATCAGAAATTTTACTCTTTTTATCTTTTATTTTTTGATTCAATTCGAGTACGGAAGCGTCCTTTGTACTTATCGCATATACGCCAAATACACTCGTTGAAATAGTAAAAGCAAATATAAATAAAATAAAAAGCACCCCCCCACAAGAGATAAGAGGCAGTTTTATGTTAAATTTTTGTTTATTTTTGAATTCAGTGTGCATTTTTTGACGCTAGTAATTGGTACTAAACTCTTATGCTTAGTATAACAAAAAAAGAACAAGGTGTCACTTTTATGTAAATAGGCGTTTTGTTATTCGATCATATCCCATTACGTGCATAAGCTCAAATAAATCAGGGGTGTCCAACCTGCCGGTTAAAAATACTCGAAAAATCTTAGTTACATCAATGATAGTACCCTTATATTGTTCAGGATTTTGCTTGAAGTCTTTTATAATTCCCGCATATCCATGGCGTTCACATAAAAATCTCAATTTTTCAAGCCACTGCTCTTTTGGATCCAGGGGATCATAACTTTTAAGAAAATCGCTAATAATGCCTTTGACATCATTTTTATCCACTATACCTAAAAGGTTCCATAGATCTTTAATATCTACATGAAATTCTTCATCAAAAAAATAAGCAATCTCTTGTTTTACTTGTGACCACATGCCGATGTCTTTACGTGCCTTTGGGCCCTCATGCCGCTCAATTCCAAAAATCTTTTTTGTATATTCCTCATTAGTCATCATGCGTGATGCAAATTTCTCATCATACACCCGTGCCCATGCGAGACTTGCATCATATACTTCATTAGCTGACATATGTGCAATAGTTTCCTTGCTAACATGCTCAAGTTTTGTTAAATCTAAAAGCGGCCCTCCTGATTTTGCTAAGCGTTCTATTGAAAGCAGAAACTCACTATTATCAGAGCGGGTGTTTGCCTTGCGCCAGTCTTCAAAATTTGAGTTCGCTAAATTTAGTAAATAATCAATCACTGCCTGCTCGGGATACCCCATTTCACTATAATAGGAAATGGTTGCCTCGGGATCATGGCGTTTGCTTAATTTTCGCTTTGATCCATCATCAATTTTTTGGATAGGCATAAGGTGTCCGTAGGCAGGTGGCTGCCACCCGATTGTTTCAAAAAGCTGTAAATGTAGCGGTACCGAAGGAAACCACTCATCACCCCTGAACACATGCGTGGTCCCCATGAAATGGTCATCGATAAGATGTGCAAAATGATAGGTAGGCAACCCATCACTTTTCATAATGACAATATCTTGGTCATTTTGGGATAATTCTCGCGTGCCCTTAATCGAGTCGTGTACTACAATTTTATTTTCAAAATTTCCATTTGATTTAAAACGAATAACATACGGCATGCCACCAGTAATAAGTTGCATTACTTCATCAACTGATCGTGTGCGACATGTTGCCCATGATCCGTAGTATCCTGAACGAATATGAGAAAGATCTTGCTGGGCACGCATTTCCTCAAGTTGTTCTTGTGTGCAAAAACAAGGATATGCATTTCCTTGCTCTAAGAGCATTCGAATAAATGGTTTATAGATATGTACTCGCTCGCTTTGCGTATAAGGGCCATAGTCACCAAGCTCGGTGCCAGATACCTGTAATCCCTCATCTGTGGTAAGGCCATATCGTGCAAGTGATTCAATGATGAGTTTTAATGAACCCTGTACCTCACGTTTTTTATCAGTATCTTCAATACGAACATAAAAAATACCTTCACTCTGACGAGCAAGGCGCTGAGAAATAAGGGCAGCGTATATTCCACCGAGATGCATCGGGCCGGTGGGGCTTGGTGAAATACGTGTTACCATCATCCCCTCTTTGAGACTTCGTTGTGGATATTTTTTTTCTATCTCTTCACAAGATAAAAGTATTTCGGGAAAAATCGCATCAATAAGTGCTTTAGTGCCGTCCATATATTCCATAGCTAAATAACTAATAGCCTAGCGCCTAACTACTTGATTGTCAATCGAGTGCCTAACGGTGCCCAATTATATAAAAATTTCGCATCCTTCTCCCCTACCCGTATGCATCCATGCGAAACCGGCTTTCCAAGATGGTCTTTCCCTTCTTTTTTACCTCCGGGCCATTCGGGTAATTCATGAATACCAAATTTTCCATTATGAAACCCCATCCAGTAAGGCATCCATAGTGAGGCCATCTTTGACCATGCACGCGGATGTTTATTAAGAATTTTAAATTCCCCCTTTGGCGTAGGATAATTCCATTTTCCTGAAGAAATAATCATGGTCCCAAGAGAAACATCTCCTAATACATAGGATAGGTGCTGCTTTTTAAGGTCGATCTCTATACGTTTGGGCAGTTTCTTTGGCTTTGGATTAAGTGGATTATATCCATTTTTAACCTCATGTCCATCGCTATAGCTATCATTATCTGTATCAGGTGAAATAAGTGACGTTTTAAATTGCACTTCTAAAAAATCATTGAGACCGTCTTTATCGGTGTCAATTTTTTTAAGTTTTATGCGGCCAGCTTGACTTGGTGAAAATCCATTTTTTATTTCATCACCATCCAAAAAACCATCTCCGTCACTATCTGTGTTATGTGGATCAGTGCCATAAAGTAAAACCTCTTGTTCATCACTTAACTCATCATTATCGCTATCTTGAAAAGCGCTCGCCATCGGCGTACCAACAAAAAGAACGAGTACCAAAAGAAAGGAGCTTACGCCAATTGTACAAAAAACACGGCTCATTGATTTTGTTGTAGTTCAGGGTATTTTTTTAACAATTCATCAAGATTAATTTGCTCATCTTGGGGGATAAGAGTTTCTTCTTGGGATCCGGGTTGAATTTGCGGCTGCGGTTGCACGAGTTGAAATTTTTGAAGATATTCAGAAAGCGTGTTGAGGTTTTCATTCATCCTTGAAAACATGGTACCTAAAACAGTAATGCGTTTTTGAATGGTAAATGAATCAGTAATTGATTTTAATGCCCCAGGGCTTAACAGGCTTGCCGTCCAGGTGAGCGTAAATAATAAAAGTCCCGCAACAATCCATGTGCCAATGGCCACACGTTCTCCTTTAAAATCAATAAACTCTACTCCCCGCTTGAGATGGACCAAATCTTCATAACGGAAATATTCATAGGCAGCAAAAAACGGAAAAAGAAAAAAGGCTAAGCATGCCGCTAGCATAAGAAAGATAATCCAACCAATCGACTGAATAAGAAGCGTGAGATAGGCTAAAAGAAAAAGAAATGCAAAAAGTGCGGTAATGGTTATATATCTCCCGACTACCTTCCAAAAAATTCCGTGAACCAAGTCCCTGCTTTTTGAAAGCGCGACAATACCTTTTTCTTGATCAAAAAGCGTAACATAGATGGCAAAATAATACCAAATAGAAAAAACAAATGGAATAACTGCGGCAAGTGGATAGAGAGCTGTTAATAATGCCCCGCCGGAAAGCGTTAAACTTAACAAAAGCCCAACCCAAAAAAGCGAAGCAAATCTATCTTTGGCAAGCTCCAAGCTGCTCCCAACCGTTAATGGCCGCCCGGATGCCCACCCATGAATCACATAGAGCATTGCAGCAAAAATATAGCTATAATAAAGTGCCGTTGCAATATTAAAAAGCATCAAGATAACTTGCAAGAATACTTTTAGGGCATATGCGGTATCTTTTCCAATGTACAAAAATAAGCTTGCAATAAGCAAATTCACGAGCGCACCCAGGGCAAATAAAATCATGAGATGAACGAGCTGGGGGAAAAGCTGAGAATACGCTTTCCAGCTTCGCCACAGAAGCGAACCGCTCCCTGGGAGATTTACAATAGGAACAACGCCATTTGGTAATTCATGCATACGCTATCGACTTAAAAGATTAAGTGTTAATAACTACAGTATACCAAAAAATGAATAAAATATGAATATACTAATAAAATCACCCCGATGAGTACGGGGCAATTTGTATTTAGGTGTGTAGACTTATTTAGTAGCTCTGTGCAAACAACCAACGATTTTTTGCTTCTTTACCACAATAGATGCAACCCCCCTGCTCTGCTAACGTATTAAGCGGTAAACAACGGGTAGTAGCCTTAGTTTCTTCCTTTATTTTTTTCTCGCATTCGGCAGATTCACACCAAAGAGCACGTAAAAATCCTTTTTGTTCTTCAAATATTTTTTTAAACTCTTCGTACGTTTCAACGGGGTTTGTATTATTTTCTAAAAATGTGAGGGCTTGGATATACATATTTTCTTGAATTTGATCAAGGATTTTTTTACACTCATTGGCTAATGAACTTTGTTCGAGTGACATTTTTTCACCAGTATCCCTCCTGGCTGCAGATACGACACCTTCGCTCACTTCTTTGACTCCAACCACAAGGCGTAATGGTACGCCTTTCAGTTCCCAGGTATTTAATTTCGATCCAAATGTCTCATTATCACCAATATCAAGGTGCACCCGTAAACCGGCTGTTTTTAAGGTATTTTTAATTGCTTCACAGGCAGTAAGAATTTCATCTTCTACTTTTACAGGAATAATAATAACTTGGATAGGTGCAAGTTTTGGCGGGAGCCGTAGACCATTATCATCACCATGTGCCATAATAAGCCCACCAAGTGCCCGGGTTGAAAACCCCCAGCTTGTTTGCCAAGCATATTGAGATACACCCTCTTTATCAAGAAAAGAAATATTAAATGGCTTTGAAAAATTTTGACCCAAATCATGTGAGGTACAGCTTTGCAATGCCTTTCCTTCTGGCATTAATGATTCAAACGTGAGTGTTACATCTGCTCCTGCAAATTTTTCAGACTCTGATTTTTTCCCCACATATCCCGGTAATGCAAAAAGATCTTTATATATTTTTTGATACATATCCATTGCCCAGGTAACCATATCCCAAGATTCTTCGTGACTCGCATGTGCCGTATGGCCTTCTTGCCATAAAAATTCAGTGGTACGTAAAAAAAGATAGGTACGTTTTTCCCATCGCACCACATTATTCCATTGGTTGATTAAAAGCGGTAAATCGCGCCATGAGTGAATCCATCGCGCATATGCATCATACATGATTGTTTCACTGGTGGGCCGCACTACTAATTTTTCTGCCAACTCCTCTCCCCCACCAATCGTTACAACTGCAAGCTCCGGGGAAAACCCTTCAACATGTTTTTCTTCTTTTTTTAATAAAGACTCGGGAATAAACAAAGGAAAATAGGCGTTCGAAACGCCTTTTTCTTTGATCAGCGCATCCATTTCTTTTTGTACGAGCTCCCAAATAGCATAGCCATACGGACGATAAATCATCGTGCCGCGCGCAGGACCGTAATCGGCAAGTTCGGCCTGTAGTACAATTTTGTTATACCACTCAGATAAGTTCTCTGACTTTTTGGGAAGATCACGCTTTGTAAATTCCATAAGTAATTCTGTCGCTCTTCTGAATTTATATTTAATATGGGTCCGGTGGGGATCGAACCCACGACCATCAGCTTAAAAGGCTGCTGCTCTACCGACTGAGCTACGGACCCACGGTTAAAAAAAGATATACACAAGATGTGCATAGTATATGCCCTTTTAAGGGAAAAAGCAATATTGCTCTTCAATCTATTATCCGATAAAATACTTCCACTACGCGTAAGGGAATTTTATTTGATCTAACGCCACTCGTGCTATGTCAACTGAATTATTAGAGAAAATCCCACCCAACAGTCTTGAAGCTGAACAATCGCTTTTAGGGGCCCTTCTTATTGATAAAGAAGCACTTACTAAAATTGGAGATATTATCCGTGTCGAGGATTTCTATAGAGATATTCATGGTATGATTTATCAGGCAACGCTTGATTTATATGACAAGCATGAACCAATTGACCTCATTTCGTTATCAAATCGACTTTCAGAAAAAGATCAGCTTACCATTATTGGCGGGCGTACCTACCTCCTTACTTTAGCAAATATTGTTCCAACTTCAAGTAATATTGCTCATTATGCCAATATTATCCAAAAAAAGGCTACTCTAAGAAGGCTCGGACAGGCGGCATTTGAAATCGCCCAGCTATCCCATACACAAGAAGATGACATTAAAACAACACTTGACTTAGCAGAACAAAAAATTTTTGGTATTTCCCAAAGGCTTTTACGGCGATTATTTACGCCCCTGAAAGAAATTTTAGCAGAAGCATTTGAACGTATTGAAGAAATACATCGGGACCGCGGAAAACTTCGAGGAACCCCGACCGGATTTACGGCGCTTGATAATATGCTTGCGGGTTTACAAAAATCAGACCTTATTATTATCGCCGCTCGTCCCAGTGTAGGAAAAACAAGTCTTGCCTTAGATATTGCGCGTCATATTGCAGTACAAAACAACTCTGCGGTGGGTATTTTTAGCCTTGAAATGGCAAAAGAACAGTTAGTAGATCGCCTTATTTGTGCTGAAGCGGGGGTAGATTTATGGAAAATGCGCACCGGTAAACTTTCTGACCGCGAGAATTCAGATGATTTTATTAGAATTGGCCATGCGCTTAATACCTTGTCGGAAGTAAAGCTTTTTATTGACGATACGCCCTCTGCAAATATTATGGAAATCCGTACGAAAGCCAGACGGCTTAAAAGTGAACATGGGCTCAATGCGATTATCGTTGATTATTTACAGCTTATGGAAGGACATACAAAATCATCTGATGGCAGGGTGCAAGAAATTGCAGAAATTACTCGTGGGCTCAAATCAATTGCTCGCGAGCTGGATGTTCCCCTTATTGCTCTTTCTCAGCTTTCTCGTGCGGTAGAATTAAATAAGCCGGCAATTCCAAAGCTTGCCCATTTGCGTGAATCAGGAAGTATTGAACAAGACGCAGATGTCGTAATGTTTATTTACCGAAAAGCCGCTGACCGAAATTATCGGTACGATGAGTTATCAGACGAAGAAAAAGCAATAGCAGAAATTCATGTCGCAAAACATCGAAATGGCCCCACAGGGGAAATAAAATTATTCTGGGATGAAAAGAGAGCAAGTTTTAAAAATCTTGACCGCACTCATACCTCAGATGACCCATTTGCATTCTTTGCCCCATCTCCACCTCAACAACAGCCACCACAGCCCACCACCCCTTTTTAAGTTATAAAGTTCCTCAAGTTATCAAGTAAAAAGTAAATCCAATTACTTTATAAACTTTCAACATTATAACTTTTAACTTATTTGTATGTCCCTGTATCCCCAGATATTACAATCTCTCATTGATCAATTTGCAAAATTTCCCGGTATTGGCGAAAAAACTGCTCAGCGTTATGCTTTTTTTGTACTCCGGTCAAATCAGCAAGATATGTTAAAATTTGCAAAACTTCTCATGAGTCTCCATGATTCAATTCAACTGTGTAGCATGTGTAGAATTTTTAGCGATACGAAAGTATGTTCGCTTTGCAGTAATAATTCCAGGGATCAACAAACAGTCTGTGTTGTCGCCCAACCTCATGAAATAACCGCGCTTGAACGAACCGGAGAATTTCGGGGTGTCTATCATATTTTAGGCGGCACCATAAATATGCTTGAAGGAATAACGCCGGATAAATTAGCCATTAAAGAACTTTTAGAGCGTGTAAAAAGTGAGACAAAAAAAATACAGGAAATTATCTTAGCATTTAATCCAGACCTTGAGGGTGAGAGCACGGGTTTATATTTATCAAAAGTACTTAAAAATTATCCAGTAAAAGTTACTCGCCTCGCCCGAGGGTTACCCCGTGGGGCAGATATTGAATATGCAGACGAGATAACGCTTGGTGATGCACTCAAAGCCCGCCGCGAAATTTAAGTGAGACTCAAATAAAAAACCGTTCTTTTGAACGGTTTTTTGTATATATTTTTTTTAAATTACTTTACGTTGGTAATTTCCACCTTCGTAAATAATTGGTGGTGTCCTGTTTTTCTGCGATAACGCACCTTCGGCTTATATTTAATAATAGTAACCTTTTTACCGCGTCCCTGTTCTTGGATAACACCTGAAACAGTTGCCTTTGAAAGAAATGGATTTCCAATATCAAGTGTTACTCCATCATCTGAAAATGTCATGAGTACTTCACTAAAATCAACCTTACCGCCGACTTCTCCCTCAAGCTTCTCAATTTTTAGAACACTTCCTTTCTGAACAAGATATTGTTTTCCACCAGTTTTAATAACAGCGTACATAATAAAAGATTTAGGACTTATAATCATGATTTATGAATGAAAATATGATATCACGGATATAAAAAAATATCAAGAGGTGCGTTTTTTCATGGTTAAAATGATAAATAAAATCATAATGCCAGCGGCACCAGCAAGCGCTATCATTTTTGTGATATTTTGAAATGCAACAGCCGTCATTCCAAATGCGAAACTACAGGCATATAACAGCCATACTGCCTTTTGATGTGAAAGGCCAAGCTCTAGGAGCTTAAAATGCAAATGGCGTCGATCCCCCCCATAAAATGGAATGCGCTTATCATACACGATTCGCTGAAAAATAACCCATGCAAGGTCCAAAAGCGGTATAGCAAGAATTAAAAGTCCCGTTGCAAATTTTGCTCCTGAAATAAGTGCGAGTACGGCTAAAAAATATCCACATAATGTTGAACCTGCTTCACCAAGAAATATTTTTGCAGGAAAAGAATTCCAGGGTAAAAAACCAAGACAGCACCCAAAGATTATAAGTGCGATCATTCCTGTCGGAACATTTACAAATACAAAAAAACTAATGAGTACAATAACACCTGCACCAATTCCGGTAATCCCCGTAACAAGCCCATCAAGCCCATCTAAAATTTTTGTCGTATAAATAATTCCAAGTACCCAAAAAAATGTAATGAGTGAAGATGGAATTAAAGAAAGATTAAAAATATCACCTGAAAAAGGGTTGCGTATAAATGGAACGTGTACGCCAAAAAAAATAAGCGCTAACGCAGCTGCAATCGGCCATAGTATTTGTATGTGTGGGGGAAGCGAAAAACAGTCATCGATAATTCCGCCAACACATAAGATAAGTGCACCCACACTTATTCCAATGAGTATTGAAAGTGTAACATGTGAGTCAATCAACGAATGCCAATTGGGTGGCGCAAAAAAGAAATAAAGAAAAAGGGTTACAATAAACGCAAAAAAAATCGCAACACCGCCCAGAAGCGGTGTTGCTTGCGTATGCAATTTCCGTATCGCATCAGGCGTATCCACAATATGAAATCTTAAAGCACACACGCGAACAATTCGAGTTGCAAGATAACAGAGCACTAAAGAACCTACTAAAAGCACAGCGATGATATAAAGAAAATCCATACCGTTTTTTTACGAGTCAATCACAATCTTGGAAATATGTACATCTCCATCATCAGTATCTTCCACCCGATACCCTAGTTTAATAAGATCGGTACGGATCTCATCAGCATATTCCCAATTTTTTTTGAGCTTTTGCTTCTTTCGAAGTTCAGATTTATCTTGAATGTCCTGAGGGATTTTTTCAAATGCAACCGCGTCAAAGCCAAGACCCAACACGCGGTCGCATAGAAGCAGAAATTCATAAAATTTTTGATAATCTTCTACTTGTAAGTTTGTAAGCAATTTAAAATTCCTCAACGCATCAAAAAGAACCGCCAAACCCTGAGAAATATTAAGGTCATCATCAAGCGCCGCATCAAATAATATTGTAGTGTTTGTAATAAGTTCTAATACGCTAGCACAAGCAGTACTGTTTTCTGCATGTGTTCCATCTATTTTTTCTTTACACCCAAGCACCTCTTCATACAAATGAAAAAGTCCACGTTGAGCCCCGTCAAGCGCATCCCAAGTAAAGTTAAGAATTTGTCGATAATGCGCAGTAAGACAAAAATATCGAAAAGCTAAAGGATGAAAACCTTTCTGAATGATATCATCGAGCGTGTAGACATTTTGTAGGGATTTGGACATTTTCACTCCATCTACCGTAACGAATTCATTATGAAGCCATACGCGCGCCTCCAGTTCGCCATCCGCACCTTGTGTTTGTGCGAGTTCATTTTCATGATGCACGGGAATATGATCAATGCCGCCGGTATGAATATCAAAGGGAATACCAAGATATTTTTTACTCATGGCAGAACACTCAATGTGCCATCCGGGAAACCCAACTCCCCACGGGGAATCCCACTCCATTTCACGTGATTGCATATTTTTAGGTGAGAATTTCCATAACGCAAAATCTGTTTGATTTTTTTTCTCACCCAATGTAACACGCGCGCCACCAAGCTTTTCTTCATTGCGCTGACCGGAAAGCTTGCCATAATCAGTTAATTTCGAGGTATCAAAATACACCCCGTCTGAAGTAATATAGGTAAACCCATTATATTCAATGCGTCTAATTAGATCTATTTGTTCTTCAATATGCGCTGTTGCGCGCGGGTACATCGTAGCGGGAAGAATACCAACTTTTTTGCAATCACTAAAAAAATGCTGCGCGTAAAATTCAGAAATATCATAAGCGGATTTTCCTTCACGTTTCATTGCTACAATCATTTTATCCTCACCTTCATCACCGTCTCCTACTAAGTGTCCCACATCAGTGATATTCATAATAAGCGTAACGCGATACCTATGATATAAAAATACTCGATGGAGCACATCAGAAAAAATAAAGGAACGTAAGTTACCAATATGGCAAAACCAGTACACCGTGGGTCCGCAAGAATAAATGCGCACCTCGCCTTCGTGCAGTGAGTCAAACAGTTCTTTTTTTCTGCTTAATGTATTATTCAGTTTTATCATAGGTAATGTCGCCATAAGTATGTTTTAATGTTCCGCCTGTCGTACTATCTTTTGCTTGCAATATGAGTGCTTTTACCAGTTCTTTTCCTTGAGTGGTTGCGGTATCCAAATCAAACCACAGGTCAACTGAATTAACGGAGCGAGGAAGCTTATTTAACGACCACTGGAACGTGTTTGAGGGTGTATCATAGGAAAGAACGCCGGCTGTTACTTGAAAAGAATCTTTCCAAGTGATATTTTCTCCAATAGTGCCTTTGAGGTGAAGTGATTCAATTTCATGGAGTGAATTTTGAACCGTACAGGATACCCGTGCTGTCTGAGAATCAATGGTATCAACTCGACAGTTTAATGAAAGGTCTGAATTTAATTTTATAGTCAGTTTTTCACTTGCTATTTCAAGTTTTGCATCGGTTGAATTTGCAGACGGTGCGACTCGAGCCTTGGCGAGAATTTCAATATATTCTGAAAGTTCAAATGGTTTTTCTGGATTTGTTATATACTGGCGAATTTCTTGGGAAGATAAAAGCGCAAGGTTAATGATAATATCTCCATGATCATGGGGTTGTATCAGTGAAAGACGATCAAATTCTTTCCCAGACCACGTAAGCGATGAATTTTTCCGTATTGAAAGAGGCGTACTGGTAGTTTTCTTCCAATCTATGGGTCCCCTTACTTCAAGATCAACCTCACCATTATATAACGTATCATCTCCCTCATTTTCATAATGAAGAACAATTTGCACTTCTTCTCCATATGAAACCGGTGTATTCGTATCGCGCTTATGCAGATTTACGGTAAGAGTAAGAGTTTGCGATGATACATTTGTTGCAAGTGCATATTCTTGCAGTTTTTTTTGTTGAAGTTTTTCACCCTGCACTAATTGTATTCGAATATCGGCAATTCCACGCGTCCCCTCTTTGTACGATCCGCTTACAGTAATAACAACTTCCTTGGTGAAAAGATTTTGATTTTTTTGCAAAAATTCCTTACTCCACATAAAATTTCCTGCATCATTTTTCGGTACTACCGAAGAAGCAACAAATGAAGGTGGCATTATAAGTGACACAAAGGTCATTTCACTACTCACCTGTGCAATATCTTTTAATCGCACGACATAATCAACACGTGCACCCGGTTTTGCTTTTTGCGGTCCCTCAAGTGAAAAGACTTCTAGAGGCTGCGCTATTTTAAGTGTCGTAGTAGCACTTGATGAAAATGAACTGGTAATTCCTGGTTGTTTATAAAATACGGTTGCACGTATGGTTTTTTCCTGAAAAGAGCTTCCTTCACTCACAATCATAAATGCAATACGCACTTTTTCTCCCTTTTTTACATCTTGGAATTCCCACATGGTTTGCTGAGTATTTGCTGACTTAGGGACACTTTCATGTATTTTAATATCTTGCGGATACTCAAGGAGAACAGAAAGTTCCTGTGCAAGTCCATCATTATTTTGAATTTCTAAAATAAGTTCAGTGGGGGTTGCTAGCGGATAGGAAGGGCTTTGTGTAAAATGCATCGCCATACCCGTTGACTGATCTTGTGATACCTCTTTTGAAAAATAACGATATCCAAGATAAGAAAAAAGGGTACTCAAACCAATAATACAAATAATGATAAAAAAAATAAAAAAACCATTATGTCCTTTTTTTCGATCAAGTTTTTTCATATCACTATCATCGCCTGAACTAAAAAAAGAATCGAGTTCTTTTGAAAATTCATCCGATTGTGTTAAATCCTTTTTCATATGATATTTTCTCCAGGCTCATTGTTCTAATCCGATAAGTATATCACGGTCAAAAGGTATTTGGAGCTTAATGGAATTATCTTGTTGTACCATATCAGATCTATTTGTCCAGCGTACCTGTTGGTTTGGCTTTTTATAATAGGTAAACGTATAAGTATCTCTTAATATTCCGGACTGATGCTGATGCGTTAACATATACGTCGCAGGTTTTGGTAATGAGAGAAGCGGTGGTATCGTGTAGACAAGCGTGATACTTTTTGTTTTACCAAAACGGGTAACAACCCACCCGCTAAAAACTGTTTTTTCGAATTCTTCGTGCGTATAGGTGGCAGTAGATGCATTGTAGGTAAGATTTTGAACTATTCTTTTTAAATCATCATCCTCATGGGTAAAAACTGGAGGATTTTGAAAATCAGTTTTAGGAATACTATCAAAACCGGATGCGGAAAGAAGTGTGGCTCCCTTAGGAACATATATGCGCAGAAAATCAATATTATCAACACCGTTAAAAAAATTTCCCTTTTTCCCGTTATGAGTTTTTTTTATCGTAAGGGTTGTTTTTAGTGAACCGTTCGGCAGTGGGGTAACACGATGGTCAAGTGATTCATCAATCACCGCATCAGTCTTTCTTCCGCCGATATTTGAGTGCACAATCATCAGGTAATCCCCTTTTACTTCTTTCATGCGACCACTGAACCCAAATTGATCAACAAGCGATTGAAGGGAGGGGTCGGCAAGATAGAACTGTATTTCTTTTGTCTGAGCGCACTCGGGAAAAAGCGAAAGCAGTTCCTTGAGTACTCTTTGGTCATCAAGTGGAAGTTTAGAAAGTACCCTCGGCATTAAATCGGTAAGAAATTGTTTTGGCTTTTCCTTTGTTGGGTCATATTCCAGCTCAACTGATTTTTCAATCTCATCAATAACATTATCTTTTGTAATAATTTTTTTATAGGCAGGCATTTCAACGGGGCCCGAGAGTGAAAGAATTTTTTGTGCAAATGATGCATTCACGGCAATAACGCCATCAAGTGTGGGGCCATCTGATTTATGAAAAAACCACTCGATTTTTTTAGCGCTTGTCGAAAAATCAGCAAACCAATTTGCATCTTGAAATTGCCATTCCCCAATGAGTTTTTGAAGCGGGAAGGGCGGAATACTATGCACACTCAGTGAACCTTTAAGGTCATAGCTTCCCCCGCTTGGAACTTCCATTTTTTTGATCGAACCGTTTTGCACGTCAATGAGTGCAAAAGAACCCATAAAACCGCCCGTTGCCCGCAATTCGGTATTATTTTGAAAAATAACCAAGTACCGTTTCGAGCCATCCATTCCCGCAATCGACGAGAAAAGAACGCCAAGATTAATGAGGTCATCAAAAAAAGCAGCGTAGCGATCACTTTCCTTGGTAAACTGAGTATAGGTTTCTTGATATTTTGAAGGTATCCCCTCTCTATCAATTGATGCAATCGTATGTATAATAGAATTTTTTATTTTTTTAAGTTCAAGCCCCTGTGATTGAATTGAATTTTTCGTAAAGAGTGTAGTGTGTTTAAAATCATCAACAAGATCAGTAACTTGAAGTCCTAATAAACTTGCATCACTGCCCAATGTAACAAGACTTGCTGCATTATGAAATTCTTTTCCCCGTTTTCCACCAAGCGTACTGACAGCGGACCGGAAGGGAGTAGGAAACGTATTAATTTTTTGTGCTAATAATTCAAATTCTTTTTTTGTTTCCCCAATAGTAGTGCGCGCATGGGCAGTATCACCTACTTCAAGCTCGTGAAATCCTTTTGAAAGATTATTAAATGCATGCGTAAGATCTCGGGTAAAAACTTTTTTTTGATTTTCAAATGAATGGAGTCCAAAAATTACCCCTAAAGGAAGTAATACTATGGCACAAATCACTAAAAAAAATCCCAATGAACGCGTCGCAAACAAGGGAGGTGAAAATTGCAAGGGCCTACTGAGCCACAACGTACTTTTTAAGCACTTATGAATGCCATTACCCAATAGGACGGAAAGAGATGAATTTACGAAAAAGAAAACTTGCGTTAAGCGGTTAAGTAGTTTGGAAAAAAAAGTATAAAAAAAGAATAGCACCACGAGAGATACCTTTCCAATATAATAACAATAGGAAATGAGCGTAAGTGATAAAAGTGGTGATACGCGTTGACGTTTGGCGAATTGCATATATATCACTATGATATCACAAAATAGCTATCATTTTAAGTCCCATGTCGCCTTACTCGTTTATGAAACTCTTCAAGTATTTCATCTATATCTTGTTCACTCACATCGGGCCAATATTTTTCTAAAAAATATAATTCACTATAAACTCCTTGCCAAGGTAAAAACCCCGATAAACGCTGTTCTCCTGAGGTACGAATAATCATATCAGGATCTGGTATTCCGTTGGTATATAAATATTTTGAAATAAGATCTTCAGTAACATCTTGCTCACTCACCTTGTCTTGAATTATTCCTCTAACCGCATGTATAAGTTCTTCTCGCCCGCCATAGTTCACAGCAATTTGTAAAATTCCACCCGTATTGTTTTTTGTTAATTCCATGCACTCTCGCATTCCTTTTACCAGGTGTCCTCCAAATTTTTCAATATTTCCAATAAAACGGACTTGTATATTATTATTACATAACGAGCTCACATCTTTTAGTAAGGAGTTTTGAAAAAGAGTAAGGAGGACTTGAATTTCAGTTGAACTACGATTCCAATTTTCTGTTGAAAATGCATAGACTGTTACAATAGCTATTTGCTTTTCAAATGCGTACTCAACAATTTTTTTAAACGTTTTATAGCCAAATTCATGTGCACTCAATGGTGAAATGCCTTTCTGTTGCGCCCAACGGCGATTTCCATCCATGATAATTGCAAGGTGGTTCATAACAAAGATAAAAAAATAGTATTTTAGAATACGAAGAACCTATTCCTGATCAGGTTAGGTTCTTCATAAAGAACGTGGATACAAGAACAATTTAGTGGATTTTTTGCCCGTAATTTTCACTCATGCGGAATTTCAAAAAATTACCTGCACTAATACCATGGGCAAGGATTACCAGAGGCCTGGGATGAAGAAAGATAACAATCCGGTATGATGCTTTTGTGCGATCAACTGGTCTTTGCACACGATGCGTGGTGGAGGGAATAACAGCATATGAAAGAAGGTCGGGAAGAAGATCAGGAAGTGCACGAGATACATCACAAGGAACATCCAGATAACGAGTACTAAAAAGTTTAAGCATATCACCCGAATTGATGATAAAAACTCCGGCCTGATTTCCAAGTGAGTGCCACAAGCTAGTACTTTCAGGAAGAAGTATCTGGGTGTCTGGCCCATCAATTGCATTTGGTAATAAAATTGTTTTAAGGTTTATATCCTCATGTCTTTCTGACAATGGTTCATCATCTGTGGCATCTAAATCATCGAGTGGCGCATATCGGATAAGCCGAATGCTCGTATTTCCGTTCGCAAGTATTGATGAAAGTGAACCATCCGGATATCCATACGCACGTTCTGTTGCGGTCATGAGCGTAGGCCCCGCAACATCAGCAGCCTCGCAATACAACGTTTCCATTACTTTACGAAATTGGGCATACTCTGTATCTGGCCATACATTATATCCATAGGCAGGATTTCCAAATTGAAACATTTCCATAAGATTTGGTTTCACAGCACCCCTTGCTCGTTCAGTGCGTGCAGGAATATAACCCATCGGGTCACCAAATTCTGTTTTACTTTGATATTTCATTTTCTCATCAAGCGGTAAACCAAAGAAAAATCGAACTTGCTTGTACGCATTAAGAATGGTTCTGGGAGTAATGCCAATTCTTTGTATTTTCTCAAATCCAAATCTGGAAAGAATTTCGCGGTATTCCTCAATCATGCGCAGTGATTTTCTTGAGTGCGGACTCCGGTTTAACGCTTCAAAATCAAGGACTGGAATCAATCCATTAGATACGATTGCCATGAGGATTCTCCTTTTTTCTTGTAAATTGTAATGAACATTTATTAAAAACACACTAGTTAAAAGTATATGCTCTTGCTGTTCTTATGTCAATACAGTAGAATTGGAATGCATTTCATAATCGGGGTGGAGTATGCCGGTAGTACGCACGATTCGGGTTCGTGTAGACTGGGTTCAATTCCCAGCACCCCGACCATCAGCTTTGACGGAAGGGAGATAATTTACAACCAAAAAACAACCCTTTAAGGGTTGCATTTGTATTTTTCTATAAGCTAAGTGTCTTGAGTCTAAAGGCATTTTTTAGATTTTCGTTTCCTTGTGTACGATATGCTTTTTGCAGAATTTACAAAATTTATTCAGTTCAAGTCTGTTTTTCAGTTTTTTCTTATTTTTATACGTATGGTGCGTAATTCGTTTGCATTCGGTACATTCAAGTCCGATTAGATTATCCTGGGACATACAAAAAAGTTTGTCATTTAGTAAGCTTGCCCCGCCAAAGGCGGTGGTAATAAGTAGAATAGTTGAATACAAAAAAAAGTCAAGGCTGATGTGGAGCCAGCGGTGGGGATCGAACCCACGACCTACGGTTTACAAAACCGTTGCTCTACCACTGAGCCACGCTGGCTGATACTTATAACGATGGTGGGCGGTGGAGGATTCGAACCTCCGAAGGCGAAAGCCAGCAGATTTACAGTCTGCCCCAGTTGACCACTTTGGTAACCGCCCATATAGTATGGGAAAATTCTAGCAAATATTCATAAAAATGCAAACGATCCCCCGCAAAACGGGAGACCATAAATAAAGAACAATTAAAGTTTTGCGACATGATCACGAAAATTTTTTAGTATTGCAACGTCATCGAGTAAACATCTTACTTGTGCGAGAAAATAATCAATTGGATTTGCAGGATTAATCGTAACAATGCAATCATAAAATATAAATCTGCCGGTTATTTTGTCTGCAGGCAGTTCAAAGCTAGTGACGGTCAACATGCGTGCTATTATTTTTCTCAGTAAAAATGTTACTGAAAGATAATCAAATGTATCCATGTCCCTGCTCGCCAAACGAACTTCGTGAATATATATATTTGCAATGTCTGTACTAATTCTCGTATCTCTGGATCGAATTACCTCATCGGCGCCAATGATTTGATGTTCTAAAAACTCAACAACTCTGCGATTTGCCGCATCTCTTAATCCCATGCTTTTCTCCTTTTTTGACTTGAAAAAACCATGTATTCCCAAGAATAGTACGGTTGTTCCTTTTGTGTAAGAAAATTTACATAGCTTATTATACCCACTGTAATGGATATGAAAAAATCAATTTTCCTAGAATATCTATGCAGTAATTCTCTGAGAATTGCCTTGAGTCCATGCATGTTTTTTCCTTTTTTTTAATTTTCAACGAACAAAAAAAGATAGGTACACCTTAGCGTATCTATCTTTTTTGTCCAGGATCAGTAAATAATTCAAAGCCGTTGCGCGGATTCGAACCGCGGACCTACTCCTTCATATATACCTCTTCTTACACCATACCTATAAGAGGATTAGACTGTATCTTAAGCATATTTCACTAAAGAAACTTAGCTTCTCTTGTCAGTCGTTCGGGCGATTATTTCTAAACGCCACGGTCTGAACCAGGTAATGGCCTTTAACCGTAATTCGAGATTCACTATACCATTTCTACTATAGTGGGCATTTGTTTACCATGGAGTTGCTCTACCAACTGAGCTACAACGGCACATAACTATTTATACTCTCATTTTTAAATTTATCAAGTAGCTCACCGAGACTCTTTCGTGCTTTAATGTTATGAAAATAAAGAGTAAGAACCCCGTACTTAGTTTTATTTTTATAGGTACCTTTTCTTATTGATTTTGTTATAGTTGATTTTGTAAACTGGTCCATTTGAATACAAAGAAAGGTACTCCAATAACATAAAGCTTCGTCCTTATTAATGTCTGTAAATAGTTGAAGACTAAATGTAAGTTGACTTTTTTTGATTAAGAAAACTTTTTCTAAGAAGATTATAAATGCTTTTATAAGATAAGGATCAGTATTTCCAAGTCTTATAGATGAGTTAGAGGCTTTTGTTCCTTCGCCCCAATAAAGTCCAAGACCTATACCATAAATAAGAAATTCATGACAGGATTTTGGATTAACAAGACAAAATGGATCTCCGTGTGGGTTACATTTAATATACATCGCATCACTTCTTGTTCGAATAGGGATACTATACTGCTTAATACGCAAGTTCTTTTATGCGGTCATTGAATTCTGAAATTTTTTGATTCTCCGGATTTATTTCTATTAATTTCGTGAGTGCTTGTTCTGCTTTTAAGCGCTGATTAAGGGTAATATGCATATCAACCAACGCATCAAGAAATTTTGGGTTTGCACCTTCATACGTAAGCGCCTGCTTGAGCGCTTCAAGCGCATCAAGGTCTTGTCCGCACTTTCTATACACATCGGAAAGCTGGTAATACACGTGTGGTTGTTTTTCAATATGTGCAACATACTCAAGTATCTCTTTTGCATGCTCCCATTCCTTTTGCTCAGTATATACCTCAATCAATCCCTTATAGGAATCTAATTTCTTTTTATCGAGTGATATAACTTCAATAAATTTTTGCTCAGCCTCATTGTAACGCTCCTCAAAAAGATATCCCCTGCCCTCCTGAAGCAATTGATTGATTTTGTCATCAAGTGAAGGGGGTGTTTTTGAAAGTGTAGCCCCTCCAACAACTTTGCTTCTTCGTTGTTTTTCCCGAACCTCTAAAAGATACTGATGAGCCTTATGAAGTAAGGAAGCGCCTCGGTCAGCACCAATGCGCAATGGTTCTGCAACAATGACACTTAACTGCTTCCAGTCAGAAAACCTACGTTTAATGCGGTTTTTAATAATCTCATGTTTCATTTCAAGTTCTTTTTCTGCATGAAGATCTTGAACTTCCAAAGAAGAAAGAATTTGAAATTTTGGGATTAATAGAAAGGCAAGTACCGCGCCGCTTACCAGAAATAAAAAGAGTGAAAAGAATACTAAAATCATAAGTATGATTATGTTGTTACATCGATTATAGCTAAAAATTCTGCCACGTCAAGGCTAGCCGTTCCGACCAACAACCCATTTACACCACCCTCCCTTATAAACGAGGGGGCAGTTTTTGAGTTTACACTCCCACCATAGAGAAAAGTACATTTTTTTGCAAATGGTATGCCGAATTTTTTTTCAATAACTCCTTTTAAAAA
>ORJL011472491.1_pt1 | contig 22621 bp, 18 predicted proteins | sample 1779941 | NCBI WGS metagenome assembly ORJL01 (sample SAMEA104232317, study PRJEB22302) | groundwater metagenome | biome: forest; feature: aquifer; material: groundwater | place: USA | collected 2011-08-07 | depth 5.8 m
GGGGCGCGAGGGGGGGGCGCCGGCCAGGGCGCGGGGGAGTGGCGCCCGTGAGGGCGCCGCGGATCGCCGCCCGTGAGGGCGGCACGCGAGGACGCCGCGATGCAACTCGGCCGCTTCGAGATGTGCCTCAACGTGAAGGACCTCAAGAAGTCCCTCGCGTTCTACAAGAAGCTCGGTTTCCGCGTAGTCGGCGGGAAGATCCCCAAGGGGTGGGCGATCCTCCACAAGGGGGACGCGGTGATCGACCTCTTCCAGGGGCACATCCCCGGCAACGTGCTCAACTTCCGCGGCGGGCACGCGTCGAAGCTCGCCGCGATGATGCGGCGGAAGGGCCTGGCCCTGTCCGACGTCGCGATCCCGGGGAAGGGCCGCGTCGGCTCCTTCATCGCGCGCGACCCGGACGGAAACGTCCTCTTCTTCGACACCGCACCGGGCGAGACCACAAAGAGGCGTCCGAAGGGAGGCTAGCGTGGGCAGGCTGGACGGCAAGGTGGCGGCGATCACGGGGGCCTCGAGCGGCATCGGCCGCGGCATCGCGGAGCGGTTCGCCTCCGAGGGGGCGACGGTCGTGCTCGGAGCGAGGCGTGTGGCCCTCTGCGAGGACCTCGCGAAGAAGCTCGAGTCGCGGGGCGCCCGGGCCTGCGCCCTCCCCCTCGACGTGAAGGAGGAGACGAGCATCGCGCGGTTCATCGCGACGGCGATCTCGCGCTACCGGCGTCTCGACGTCTTCGTGAACAACGCGGGGATCGGCGTCTGGAAGGAGCTCGTCGAGACGACGACGGCGGAGTTCGACTCCGTCATCCGCACGAACCTCTACGGCACGTTCTTCGGCTGCCGCGAGGCGTTCCGCCAGATGCGCATGCTGAACCAGGGAGGCGCGATCATCAACGTCTCGAGCGTGGCGGGGACGGATGCGTGGTCGGGGACAGGGACCTACAGCGCCTCGAAGTTCGCGATCCACGGCCTGTCGCGGGCGCTCGCGGACGAGGGGAAGGAGTGGGGAATCCACGTCTCGTGCATCTGCCCGGGGATGGTGGACACGCCGATGATCGAGAACGAGGACGTCCCCGGCACGCAGCGCCGCGACCTGATCCAGGTCGCGGACGTGGCCGAGGCGGCCCTCTACCTCGCCACGCTCGGCCGGAACGTCATGGTCCACCAGGTCGTCCTGGACCGCAGCACGGTCGACACGTAGGGGCGACGGGGCGCCCGCGAAGCGGGCCGGGTCGCCCCCACTTCAGCCGCGCGTCCCCGCCTGAACCAACGCGGGGCTTTCTGGTTTGCTTGAGCACGTCATGAACCAAAACGAGATTGTCAGCTTCCTCTGGGGCGTGGCCGACCTCATCCGCGACACCTTCAAGCGCGGAAAATACCAGGACATCATCCTCCCGCTGACGGTCCTGAGGCGCCTCGATTGCGTTCTCGCGCCCACCAAGTCGAAGGTGCTCGAGACCCAGGCGAAATTCAAGGGCAAGCTCGAGAACGTCGACTCGCAACTCTGCAGGGCTTCCGGTTTCAGGTTCTACAACACGTCCCGGTTCGACTTCGAGAGACTCCTCAAGGACGCCCCGGATCTGGCGAAGAACCTGCGGAACTACATTGCGGGATTCAGCCAGAACATGCGGCAGGTGCTGGAGAAATTCGACTTCGACAACACCATCAGCAAGCTCGACGAGGCGAAGCTCCTCTTCCAGGTGCTCGAGCGGTTCAAGAACGTCGACCTGCACCCCGACGCCATCGACAACGCGCAGATGGGGACGATCTTCGAGGAGCTCATCCGGAAGTTCAACGAGGCGCTCAACGAGAACCCCGGCGAGCACTTCACGCCAAGAGACGTCGTCCACCTGATGGTCGACCTCCTCCTGGCCGGAGACGAGAAGCAGATCGCGAGGAAGGGGGTCGTGGTCACCATCTGCGACCCGTGCTGCGGCTCGGGCGGGATGCTCACGATCGCCAAGGAGCACATCAAGACCGGCGTTCGCAGGAACGGCGAGACCACCAGGCCGCCCATTCACCCCGGGGCCGAGATCCACCTCTTCGGGCAGGAGGTGAACCCGGAGACCTTTGCCATCTGCAAGTCCGACCTCTTCATGAAGTCGACGGACGGGAAGGACGCCGAGAACATCCTCTTCGGGAGCACGCTCTCGAACGACCTGCACGCCGGCAAGACGTTCGACTACCTCATCGCCAACCCGCCGTACGGGAAGGACTGGAAGCGGGACGAGGAGGCCGTGACGGCGGAGCACGAGCGCGGGGCCGCCGGCCGATTCGCGCCGGGGCTCCCGCGCATCAGCGACGGCCAGCTCCTGTTCCTGCTGCACATGCTGGCGCACATGAAGGCGCCGAAGGACGGCGGGACCCGCGTCGCGATCATCATGAACGGATCGCCGCTGTTTTCGGGAGACGCGGGGGGCGGGGAGAGCGAGATTCGCCGCTGGATCCTCGAACACGACTGGCTCGAGTCGTTGATCGCCCTCCCCGAGCAGCTCTTCTACAACACGGGGATCGCGACCTACGTCTGGGTGCTGACGAATCGAAAGACGGCGGAGCGCAAGGGCAAGGTCCAGCTCATCGACGCGACCTCGTTCTGGACCCAGATGCCGAAGAGCCTCGGGGACAAGCGGCGCCAGGTGCCGCGGGAGCGCGCGGACGAGATCCTCTCGCTCCAGCGGGAGTTCAAAGAGGGAGAGCATGTCCGGATCTACCCGACGAGCCACTTCGGCTACCGGAAGGTCACCGTCGAGCGTCCCCTGCGCCTGAACTTCCAGGCGTCGGCGGAGCGGCTCGGCCGGCTGGAGGAGGAGACCGCGTTCCAGAACCTCGCGCGCTCGAAGAAGAAGGGGGCCGCGGGGGCGAAGGAGGCGGCGGAGGGACGGGCGCAGCAGGATGCGATTCGGGCCATGCTGCGAGCGCTGCCTGGCACGGTCTTCAAGGATCGGACGGAATTCGAGGGGCTCCTGGTCTCCGCCGCGGCGAAGTCGGCAGTCAAGCTCGCAGCGCCCGTGGTCAAGTCGATCCTCTCGGCGCTGTCGGAGCGCGACGACAGCGCGGTCATCTGTCGGGACAAAGACGGCAGTCCCGAACCCGACCCGGACCTGCGGGACACGGAGTCCGTTCCGCTGTCCGAGGGAATCGATGCCTTCTTCGATCGCGAGGTGAAGCCCCACGTAGCCGACGCCTGGATTGACACGAGCAGGCGTGACGAGAGGGACGGTCAGGTCGGCGTGGTCGGGTACGAGATCAACTTCAATCGATACTTCTACAAGTACCTTCCGCCGAGGGCGTTGGAGGCGATTGAGGCTGACATCCGCGAGGTCGAGAAGGACATCGTGCGGATGCTCGCCGAGGTCACGGGTTCGAAGCCGGAACATCCGGCATAGTGGTGGCCTGGAATCCAATATGTCGGCACATAACAACGCTTGCCGACAATTTCATCTGAACGAAACGTCGGCAGATTGATTTAACTGCCGACATTTGCGATGATCGTCTCGGCATGAGCACAGACAAGAGCAAGCTGGTGGACCTGGCCGCGGCCGGACTGGGCTCCTTCTTCCGCCCGAAGGACCTCGGCCCGCTGGGCATTTCCCTCACCGCACTGAGGTCCCAGGTCCGGGAAGGCCGTGTCAGACGTCTGGGCCGTGGTCTCTACCGGCGAACCGAGGCTGATGTCACGGAGCACTACACCGTCGCCGCCGTCTGCGCCCGGGTCCCCCAGGCCATCGTGTGCCTCCTCTCAGCCCTTCAGGTGCACGAGATCGGGACGCAACTCCCCCGCGAGGTGTGGATCGCGATCGGCCACAAGGACCGCCCGCCTCGCGTCGGTGAACTCCCCATCCGCCTGGTCCGCTTTTCGGGCCCATCCCTGCAATACGGCGTCGAAACCATCCACCTGGAGGGCGTCCCCGTCCGGATCACCTCCGCGGCCCGAACCGTCGTGGATTGCTTCCGGTTCCAGCGGCTGGTCGGTCGCGACGTGGCCCTGGAGGCCCTGCGCGAGGCCCTCCATGAGCGAAAGGCGAGCGTCGATCAGATCTGGCGCGCAGCCGAGGTCTGCCGTGCCCGATCCCTCCTCGTCCGGTATCTGGAGGTGCTGGCAGGGTGACTTCGCCACTCGGCAAGAAGAACTTCGCGCACTCTGTGCATGACCGGCTCCTCAAGCTGGCCCACGAGGGAAATGCCCAGTTCAACCTCGTCCTCCAGCGCTTCGTGGCGGAGCGGTTCCTCTACCGCCTGTCGGTCTCGGGCGAAGTCGATCGGTTCACGCTCAAGGGGGCAGCGATGTTCCTGGTCTGGTCCGGAAAGCAGATCCGTCCCACCCGCGACGTGGACCTGCTCGGATCGGGTGAGCAAGACCACGCGTCCCTGAAGCGGACCTTCGAAGCGGTGAGCGCCGTCTCCTGTCCTGAGGACGGCCTCTCTTTCGACATGGAGAGCCTTCGGATCGGGGAGATCCGCAAGGAGGAGAAGTACGTCGGTCTCCGCGCGAAGCTCTTCGTGCGACTCGGGAGTGCGCGCGTGCCCTTCCAGGTCGATGTCGGGTTCGGCGACGAGATCACACCCTCCCGCGTCGAAGCGTCCTACCCGACGCTGCTCGACCATCCCACGCCGCGACTTTGGGTCTACCCCCGCGAGACCTCGATCGCGGAGAAGTTCGAGGCGATGGTGAAGCTCGGCGCCGCGAATTCGCGCATGAAGGACTTCTGGGACATCGCCGTGCTCGCCCAGATGTTCCCCTTCGACGGCGAGACGCTCGCGACCGCGATCGAGGAGACCCTTCGGCGTCGGGAGCTGGTTCTCACCGCCGATCCCCCCTTGGCCCTGACTCCGGCGTTCTACCGAGAAGCGGGACGGATCAAGCAGTGGGAGGCCTTCGTGCGCAAACTCGGCGATGGAGTGGACGGCCCGTCACGGCTCGACGATGCCGGAGCGACCGTCATCCGACTCCTGGGGCCCATCTACGAGAGCCTCGTGGCGCGGCAGGCCTTCACGCAGACCTGGCCCGCCGGGGGCCCGTGGCAGCCGCGGACGACGGAAGCATGAGGATGGGGCGATGAGTGAGGTGACACCGAGTCGGCGGCCTGGCATTACGGCCCGAGCAGACACGCAGAAGCACCTCCTCGCCGACGTTCGCGGACTGATCGCCGCCGCTCGAGAGAGGACTGCGCAAGCGGTCAACGCGGGGCTGGTGGCCCTTTACTGGAGCATCGGAGACCGCATCCGGCGGGAGGTGCTCAAGGGGCGACGCGCGGGCTACGGAGAGGAGGTCGTCTCCGCGCTGGCCCGGGACCTGGGCATGGAGTATGGGCAAGGCTTCTCGGAGAAGAACCTCCGCCGGATGATCCAATTTGCGGAGGTCTTCCCGGATCGGAGGATTGTCGTATCGGTGATACGACAATTGACCTGGACGCATATCATCGCCCTGATCCCCCTCAAGGACTCGCTTCGGCGCGACTTCTACGCCGAGATGTGCCGCGTCGAACGGTGGAGCGTCAAGACCCTCCGCAAGAAGATCGGATCGATGCTCTTCGAGCGCACTGCCCTCTCCCGCAAGCCCACCGAGCTGGCGAAGGCGGAGGTCCAGGCGCTCCGGGACGAGGATCGTCTGACCCCCGACCTCGTCTTTCGCGATCCGTATCTCCTCGACTTCCTGGGTCTGAAGGACCGCTACCAGGAGCGAGACCTCGAAGGCGCCATCCTGCGGGAGCTGGAGCAGTTCCTCCTCGAGATGGGGGCGGGCTTCAGCTTCATCTCCCGCCAGAAGCGCATCACGCTGGACGCCGAGGACTACTACCTCGACCTGCTCTTCTACCATCGTGGACTGCGACGGCTCGTCGCCGTGGACCTGAAGCTGGGCGACTTCCAGCCGGGGGACAAGGGGCAGATGGAGTTCTATCTCCGCTGGCTCGATCGCCACGAACGACAGCCGGGCGAGGGGCCGCCCATCGGGCTCATCCTGTGCGCGGGCACGAAGCGTGAGCAGATCGAGCTCCTGGAGCTGGAGAAGAGCGGCATCCGCGTGGCGGAGTACCTGACGGAGCTGCCCCCTCGGGAGGTCCTGGAGCGGAGGCTCCACGAGGCCATTCGGCTCGCCCGCGCTCGGCTCGCGACGCAGCCAGGGGGCGGAGTCGGGGGTGAACGCCCGCCCGCGCTGCCGTCGGCTCGTCGAAAGCGACGGAGGGGAAGGCAGCACGAGGGAGCGGGGGCATGAGGTCGATGCGGCGATGAGCGAGATGACACCGAGTCAGCGGACCAGCACCACGGGGGGGAGATACCGCCCCTACCCCGAGTACAAGGACTCGAGCGTGGAGTGGCTGGGACAGATTCCAGCTCACTGGCGAGTTCAGGGCTTGAAGTATGTGGCTCCGCTGATGGACCAGCGAGCTAGCGTGTCCGTGTCGGAGCTTCCATATGTCGGTCTGGAACACATCGAAGCGGGGACTGGCCGACTCGCTCACATCCCCGATTCGGCGCCCCCAGAGTCCGAGGAATGCGACGACGCAACATCGCTCTTTCGGCCCGGAGATGTTCTGTTCGGGAAACTGCGCCCATATCTCGCAAAGGTGCTGCGACCTGACTTCGCAGGACGATGTTCGACCGAGCTTCTCGTGCTCAGGAGTGCGGGGGAGATCACCCCGACAATGCTCGCCTACCAACTGCGAAGCAGGGACTTCATCGCTTGGGTGAACTCCATGACCTACGGCACAAAGATGCCACGGGCGAGTCCTGACAAAGTAATGAGCATCCCGGTCGCGCTCGCGCCGGCGGGCGAGCAGGATGGAATTGCGCGGTTTCTCGACCGCGAGACCGCGAGGATCGATGCGCTGGTGGCGAAGAAGGAGCGGCTGATCGAGCTGCTGCAGGAGAAGCGCACCTCGCTCATCACCCAGGCCGTCACAAGGGGGCTCGACGAAAACGCCCCAATGCGGGACTCCGGCGTTGAGGGGCTAGGGGCTATCCCAAAGGGGTGGCAGATCCTGCCGCACACCAAGTACGTCGCCGAGATGTCGGACTATCGAGGAAAGACTCCGTTGAAGACCCCGGATGGGGTCCTCCTGGTCACCGCCAGAAATGTGCGTATGGGCTTCATCGACTACGAAGCCTCCCAGGAATTCGTCTCGGAGGCGGACTACGACGAGATCATGCGGCGCGGAAAGCCGAGAATCGGCGACATCCTCTTCACAACCGAGGCGCCATTGGGAAACGTGGCGCTCGTTGATCGAGAAGACATCGCTCTGGCGCAGCGGATCATTCGATTCCGCATGAACCCCGCGCACTTCTGGAGCCGGTTCACCATGTACGGGATGATGTCCGGCTTCTTCCAAGCTCAACTGCAGAGCCTCTCGACCGGATCCACCGCGGAGGGGCTCAAGGCCAGCAAGCTTCCGATGCTTCGTCTCGTCGCCCCCCCGATTGAGGGACAACGCGTCATCGCCAAGTTTCTGGACGGCCTGACGACAGCAACGAATCGGGGGATTTCCACGATTCACGCAGCCATTGGTCGCTTGAATGAGTATCGCACCGCTTTGATTGCGGCGGCGGTGACGGGGAAAATCGACGTGCGGGGCGAGGTGGGAGCATGAGCATGGAGATCTCCGAGCGCAGCTTCGAGCAGGCGATCGAATGCGCCCTGCTCCAGTACGGACCCGACGCCTGCGTCGGCGAGGTGCGGGGCACGCGCGAGCCGGCCCCCCCGTTCGGCGACCACCCGCCGGGCGGGTACCGGCGACGCTCGCCGCAGGAGTACGACCGCGCCCTCTGCCTCATGCCGCGCGACACCGTCGACTTCCTCCTCGCCACCCAGCCGAAGGAATGGGAGCGGCTCAAGGAGCACTACGGCGCCACGGTGAAGGAGCGGTTCCTTGGGCGCCTCTCGCGCGAGATCGAGCGACGCGGCGCGCTCGACGTCCTCCGAACCGGCCTCCGCGACTCGGGCTGCAAGTTCCAGCTCGCCTACTTCCGCCCCGCAAGCGGGCTCAACGCGGAGACGACCCGCCTCCACGAGGCCAACCTCTTCTCCATCGTCCGACAGGTCCACTTCAGCCAGAAGAACGAGAACAGCCTCGACCTCGTCGTCTTCCTGAACGGGATCCCGATCTTCACGGCCGAGCTGAAGAACCTCCTCAACGGCCAGAACGTCGAGGACGCCATCCGCCAGTACATGAACAACCGCGACCCCAGGGAGCCGCTCTTCGCCTACGGTCGGTGCCTCGGGCACTTCGCGGTCGACCCTGACCTCGTCTACGTCACCGCGCACCTCGCGGGCCCGAAGACCCGCTTCCTCCCGTTCAACCAGGGGAGGTTTGGAGGCGCGGGGAACCCGCCCGTCCCGCCCACGCGCAAGGGGTTCGCCACCGCGTACCTCTGGGAGCAGATCTGGGCCCGCGACAGCGTCCTCGACCTCGTCCGCCAGTTCATCCAGGAGGTCGAGGAGGAGGACGAGAAGGGTAGGAAGACCGGCAAGCGGTACCTCGTCTTCCCCCGCTACCAGCAGCTCGATGCCGTTCGCAAGCTCGTGGACCACGCCCGCGACCGGGGCGCCGGACAGCGGTACCTCATTCAGCACTCCGCAGGCAGCGGGAAGAGCTTCACCATCGCATGGCTCGCCCACCGGCTCTCGACCCTCCATGACCACGAGGACCGCCGCGTATTCGACTCCATCATCGTCGTCACCGACCGGCGCATCCTCGACCGCCAGCTCCAGACGACCATGCGCCAGTTCGAACAGACGCTGGGGGTCGTCGAGAACATCGACACGACCTCGAGCCAGCTCAAGGAGGCGCTCGAGAGCGGCAAGACCATCATCGTGACGACCCTCCAGAAGTTCCCCGTGATCGCGAAGCAGATCGGTGACCTTCCGGGCCACCGCTTCGCCGTGATCGTCGACGAGGCCCACTCTTCGCAATCGGGCGAGAGCACAAAGAGCCTCAAGTCCGTCCTCGCTGCGACGACCCTGGAGGAGGCCGAGCGCGAAGAGGCCAACGCCGAGACGCCTGAGGAGGAGCTCGAGAACGCCGTCCTCGCCGAAGCGGAGAAGCGCGGCCGGCTCCCGAACCTCTCGATGTTCGCCTTCACGGCCACGCCGAAGCGGAAGACGCTCGAGCTGTTCGGGACGAAGACCCCCGAGGGGCGGTTCGAGCCCTTCCACCTCTACAGCATGCGACAGGCGATCGAGGAGAAGTTCATCCTCGACGTCCTGGCCCACTACTCGACCTACAAGGCCTACTGGCGCCTGCTCAAGACGATCGAGACCGATCCCCGCTACGAGAAGAAGAAGGCGCAGTACCTCCTCAAGGAGTTCGTCGAGCTGCACCCGCACGCGATCCAGGAGAAGGTGCGGATCATGGTGGAGCACTTCGCCACCCAGGTGCAGCACGAGATCGGCGGCAGGGCCAAGGCGATGATCGTCACGCCGTCCCGCCTGCACGCCGTCCGGTACCGACTGGCGGTGGACCAGCACATCAAGGAGAAGGGATACCCGTTCAAGGCGCTCGTGGCGTTCTCAGGCACCGTCCCCGACGGCGGCCAGACCTACACCGAAGCGGCGATGAACGGCTTCCCGGAGACGCAGACGGCGAAGACGTTCGAGTTGCCCGAGTACCGATTTCTCATCGTCGCGAACAAGTTCCAGACGGGGTTCGATCAGCCCCTCCTCCACACCATGTACGTGGACAAGAAGCTCGGGGAGGTGAACGCCGTGCAGACGCTGTCGCGGCTCAACCGCACGCATCCGGAGAAGCGGGGGACCGTCGTCCTCGATTTCACGAACAAGGCCGAGGAGATCAAGAAGGCGTTCGAACCGTACTACGAAACGACGATTCTCTCGGAGGCCACAGACCCGAATCTCCTGTACGAGGTACAGCAGCGCCTCCTCGCGTTCCCGGTGTTCTCCGAGGCCGACGTCAACGCCTTCGCCAAGGTCTATTTCGACAAGAAGGCCACGCAAGACCGGATCTACGCGCTCCTCAAGCCAGTGACCGAGCGTGTCCAGGCGCTCACGGAACAGGAACGGCTCGACTTCCGCGGCCAGATCGACGACTACGTGCGGCTCTATGCGTTCCTCTCCCAGGTCGTCACCTTCGCGGACGCCGACCTGGAGAAGATGTACGCCTTCGCGCGCTGCCTGCGAAAGCTCCTCCCCGCGGATCGCGCGACCCTGCCGCGGGAGGTGCAGGCGAACATCGACATGGAGTCGTATCGGATTCAGGAGACCTCGAGCGGACGAATCGGCCTGGAGCGCACGGGCGGCGTCCTTGATCCGATCGCGACGAAGGACCGCGCTTCCCTCGGGGTCGAGGAGATGGAGCCGCTCTCGCGCATCGTCGCCGAGCTGAACGAGCGGTTCGGGCTCAACCTGGGCCCCGAGCACCGGGTCACGCTCGGTCAGATGCTGGAGAGGCTCGACGGAGACCCTGCCCTGGACGCGAGCGCGAAGGTCAACACCCGCGAGAACGTCCGCCTCACGTTCGACAACAAGGTGGATGAGGTGATCCAGGAGATCGTCGACTCGAACTTCGATCTCTACAAGAGGATCACCGACGACCGGGCGTTCGGGGAGGCGCTCAAGAACTTCCTGTTCGACGTGTACCTGCGGCGGCATCGCCAGGACACTGCGCGCCTCGAGCGGGGTGGCCCGAGCGGGACCACCAGGTAGAGCGCTATTTCAGCCTCGCGAGGGCCGCCTTCGCGCGGCGCTTGTCCTCGGCCTCGTCCGCCGCCTCGTCGGGCTTCGCCTTCAGCTTGAGGAGGGCGTCGATCTCCTTTTTCGCCTCGTCCTTCCGCCCGAGCGCGTCGAGCGTCTCCGCGAGGTAGAGGCGCGTCAGGAGCCGCTCCGGGGCGGTCTCGATCGCCTCCCGCAGGAGCTGCTCCGACTTTTTCAAGTCTTGCTTCGGCCACGGCAGCTTCGAGTAGAACCGCCCGAGCGCGCGCAGCGGCGCCGCGCCGTCGTAGGCCTTGTCGAGCGCGATCGCCCGCTCAGCGTGCTTCCGGAACTCGCCGTCGAGCCCCTGCCAGATCGCCTTCGCGATGCTGATGCCGAGGCCGTACTCGCCGAGGGCCGCGGCGAACCAGATGTGCCCCTCCGCGCTCCCCTCCTCGAGCTGCCAGGCCTTCCTCCCCGCCTCCTTCCCCTGCTCGCCGAGCTGCTTCTTCTTCCCGGTGTCCTCGCTCATGTCGGAGAGCCACCAGCAGGCGCGGGCGAGCTTCCAATGCGCCTCGTACCCCTTCGGGTCGTCGGCGCAGGCCGCCGAGAGCCCCTCGATCAGCTTCTCCGCGCTCCCCTTCTCGTCCCGCGCCTTCCAAAGCTTGTCGAGGGCCGAGAGTCCCTTGCCAGCCGCCGCCTTCGCCATCGTCGCCTCCACGTCGGACGCCCTCGCGGGCGTCAGTCCACCGCGCCCGGCCCGCTTCGCGGGCACCCCGGCGCGACTCCATGGCGCCCTGACGGGCGCCGATCCGCCGCATCCTTACGGATGCGACTCCATGAGCACGGGCGCGACTCCGAGGGCCTACCCGATCGCCTCGAGCGCCTCGCCAAGGCCCTTCGAGATGCAGGTGAACACCGGCCAGTCCCGCTGCGTGTACTTGCTCGCGCCGCTCCCGCGCAGCTCCATGACGAGGTCCAGGAAGTCGTCCGGGTGGTCCGACTCGAACGCCACGACGAACTCCTGGTCGTCGAGGCCGAACGAGTAGGTCGTGTTGATCTTCACGGTCGGGTACTTGTGCCCGGTCTTGATGTGGTCCGTCATCATCGCCTGCCGCTGATCTTCCGGGAGGCCGTACCACTCGCGCAGCTTCACGAAGGGATAGACGAAGAGGTACTTCGCCTTCCCGGGGACGATCTTCGTTCGCGACCCCTCCTGCCCGTCGTGGACGTGCTCCTTCACGTACGTCGACCGCTTCGTCATCGCGAGGTAGTGGAACGGCGTCGCGAGGCGGCGGCCCAGGCCCGTGCCGCGCAGCTTCGCCGACATCTCGGAGATGGCCTCGAGCTCGTAGCTGATGCGCCAGAGGAGGAGGTCGACGTCGCCGCGGAGGCCGACGGTCGTGTACGGCAGCGTCATCACGCGCTCGCCATACGACTCGACGACCCCGGCGAACTCGCGCCGCCCGGCCTCGCGCTCCGCCGCGGGGAGGAGGAGCCAATCGGGCTGCGCCTTGTAGAAGCTGAACGAGACGAACTGACGTTTCTCGGTGGCGGGCATTCGATCACCTCACTGCGCGTTCGACGCGCGGTCCTGCACCTGGACCTCGTCGCCCACGACCCGCACCGGGAAGATGTCGGTGCGGAGCGACGTGATCACCGGGTTTCGCCCGGTCCGGAGGTCGAACGGCCAGAAGTGCCACGGGCAGGTCACGACCGTGTCCTTCAACGTCCCCTCGAAGAGCGAGCCTCCCGCGTGAGGGCAGGCGTTGTCGATCGCGAACCACCCCTCGACGAGGTGGAAGAGCGCGATCCACTTCCCCGCGACCTGGACGAGCTTCCGCTGTCCCGGGGCGAGTTCCCGCGCGCGCGCGACGGTCGTCCAGCGAGGCTCCTCCGGCACGCCTCTCTCCGAAAGGCGCGGCAGTATACCGGACCGGGGCCCATGTTCCTAGTTCAGCGTGGACGAAAACCAGCGCGGGATCGCGGGGGGAAGGCCGAGGGGCGAGGGCCGAGGGGCGATCGTCCAGAGGTCGCCGCTCGCCCCTCGCCCCTCGCTCTTCGCTCTTCGCCCCTCGCCGAGTATAATGTCCCTTGGTTTTCCGGGAGTCCACCCGCTTGCTGGCCACCATCACTGTAGACGACGTCCTCTCGATCAACGGCCTCCTCGTGGCCGCCGGCATCCTGGTCGGCTTCGTCATCGTCCGGTGGATCTGCATCTGGACCATCGAGGCGATCAAGAAGCACCCCGCGCTCGTCGAGTACAAGTTCGAGCGGAACGTCGACAAGCTCGTCTCCCAAGGAAAGTTCAAGGAGGCGGGCGCCGAGTACATGCGGATGGGGAAAACGGAGAAGGCGACCACCCTCTACCTGCGGGGAGGGCAGATCCGCGAGGTCGCGCGCATCCTCGAGCAGCAGGGGCGCCTGGCCGAGGCCGCGGAGCACTACGAGAAGGTCGGCGACATCGAGAAGGCGGGGACGCTCTACGCGGAGGCGGGGGAGCTCCAGCGCGCCGAGCGCACCCTCATGTCGGTCAGCAAGCCGCTCGTCGTCGCGGAGATGTACGAGAAGAAGGGGCACCTCCTCAAGGCGGCGGAGCTCTACGAAAACACCCGGTTCTTCACGAAGGCGGGCGACTGCTACGAGCGGGCCGGGGAGCACCTCCGCGCCGCCGTCTGCTTCCAGAAGGGGTCGCTGACCCACGTGAAGCGGGAGATGGGGACCGGGGTCGGGGAGTTCGACGAGGAGGGACTTCGCCTCGCGCAGAGCGCCGCCGGCCTCTTCGAGAAGATCGGGAAGCACACCGAGGCGGCGGAGATGTACGCGCGGTGCGGGATGCACGAGCGGGCCGCGGTGTCGTACGCTACGGCGGGGATGACGGAGAAGGCGGCGGAGATCTACGACAGGGCCGGGCGGTCCGAGGACGCCGCGGTCCTCTTCGACCAGATGGGGCAGCCTCGCCGCGCAGCGACGATCCGCGCCGAGGTCGCCCGCAAGGAGGGGCGCCGCAAGGACGCCGCGATCCTCTATGAAAACGCCGGCGACTGGACGCGCGCGGCCGAGGAGTACCGCGCGATCGGCGAGATCGGCCGCGCCGCCGAGCTGTACGAGAAGCACGGCGACGTCAACATGGCCGCGGAGCTCTTCGGATCCGCCGGGGACTTCCCGCGCGCCGCGGCCGTCCTCGAGAAGGGGGGGGAGCTCGAGCGCGCCCTCCGCCTCCACCGCCAGACGAACAGCCTCGAGGGCGTCGCGCGCGTGTCGGAGAAGATGGAGCGGTACCTGGAGGCCGCCGAGGCCCAGGCCGCGCTGAACAACGAGGAGGAATACGTCCGCCTCCTCCAGGCCGTCCCCTCGACGCACAAGGACCGGCGGCGCGCCTGCACCCTCCTAGGGAAGCTCTTCATCGAACGCGGGATGCCCTCGGTCGCGCGGCAGTGCCTGGCGGAGGCGATGGAGGGGCAGGGCGTCCGCCTCGACAACCTCGACACGCAGTACTTCCTCGCGGTCGCGAGCGAGAACCTGAAGGAGTTCAACAAGGCGAAGGAGATCTACGAGCGGATCACGGCGCTCAGGTTCGACTACAAGGACGTCACCGACCGGCTGAAGCGCCTCTCCGCGAGCCACATGGAGACGACCCCGGTCCCTCGCAGGGCCGAGCCGCCCGCCGCCGCGGTCGCGGCCCTCCCGATGCTCGGGAAGGACCGCTACGAGGTGCAGGAGACGGTCGGCCACGGGAGCACGGGGCACGTCTACCGCGCGCTCGACCGCGTCCTGGGGAGGACCGTGGCGCTGAAGTGCATCAACTCGAAGGACTCCGCGCCCCTCTCCCCCAACGGGTTCCTGAGGGAGGCGCAGATCATCGCGGGGCTCGATCACGAGAACATCGTGCGGATCTACGAGGTGGCCCAGAGCGACGGCAACCTGGTCCTGGTCCTCGAGTACGTCGAGGGGAAGAGCCTGCGGGACGAGCTGGTCGCCTGCGGCAGGATCCCGTGGAGGCGGGCGGCGAGGATCGGCGTCCAGATCGCGCACGCGCTCGCCTTCGCCCACTCGCATCAGCTCGTCCACCAGGACGTGAAGCCCTCGAACATCCTGCTGGGGCCCGGGGACAAGGTGAAGATCACCGACTTCGGCCTGGCGAAGCGGTCGGTGGACCGGGCCGGGACGAGCATCACGGTCTGCGGCACCCCGTACTACATGTCGCCGGAACAGGTGCTGGGGAAGGCCGTCGACTACCGCACCGACCTCTACTCGCTCGGCGGGACGATCTACGAGATGGTCGTCGGCCACCCGCCGTTCACCGACCCGAACCTCTTCGAGCAGCACCTCACGACGCCCGCCCCCTCGGCGCGGGCCGACGTCCCGGAGGTCCCGGAGGCGCTCGACGAGCTGATCCGCCGCTGCATGGCGAAGGTCCTCGCCGACCGCCCGGCGAGCGCCGACGTGATCGCCCTACAGCTCGAGAAGCTGACCGGGACCTAGCGCGGCCGACTAAACGACCATGCGGACTGCGCGAGGGACGAAGAGCGAGGGGCGAGGGGCGAGGGGCGAGGGGAGAAGGGCGAGGGGGGAAGGGCGAAGAGCGAAGGGCTAGAGTCCCAAGGATGAAACTCGCTCCTCGCTCCTCGCCCCTCGCTCCTCGCTCCTCGCCCCTCGCCCTTCGCTCCTCGCCCCTCGCTGCGAACTCGTCGCAGGACTTCCTCGGCGACGGACTAGTACCGGTCCGGGTCCCGCTCGTCGTAGTTGAAGAAATACTTGTCGATGAAGCGATGCTGGTCCTGGGTGTCCTGGATCCAGGCCCGGACATGCCGGCGGTCGTGCTCGCGGTCGAACGTGCACCCGGCCAGCCCCGCCAGGAGCGCCAGTCCGGCCAGGAGGTACTTCCCCTTCTTCATTTCTATTCCTCCATCTGGTTCGCCCGGGGGCCGCCCGTGGAGACGGCACATCCATCAGGACGGCCGCTCAGCCCGGAATCCCTGCGACCAGGATCATCGTCATCCGGCCCGCGCATCTTGAGGGGAGAGGGGCGATCGCCCTTCTCCCTTCTCCCCTCGCCCTTCGCTAGTCCCACGCCTGGGTCGGCGTGACTTCGCGGACGCGGACCTGGAGGGAATCGAAGAAGAGCTTGTTCGAGCCCGCCTTCTCGACCATTTTCTTCAGCGTGTTGCGGGACTCGGCGTCGGTCAGGATCTTCGTGAAGAGGAGGCGGAAGAGGGAGACGTTGTCCGAAGGGAGGCTGTAGAACAACTCCTGGTACTGCGCCTTCCCGAGCGTCAGCATCAGGTTTCCGTAGATGATGCGGTACTTCTCCCCGGTCTGCGACTCCACCTCCAGCTCCAGGATCCTCGCCCCGGACTTCTGCTGCTTCTGCGCCGCCGGGGAGGCCGGGGCCGCCGCCGCGGGGACCGCGGGACGGGAGACCGGCGCCTGGGGCCGGGGCGCGGCGGCCGGGGCGGTCGTGGAGGGCGACTTCGGGACCGCAGGCGCCTGCGACGTCGACGGGCGCGCTGCCGGGAACGACCCGGTCGGGTCCGGAGGGAGCATCTTGATCTGCTGCTGCAGGAGCGCGAGCGCCGGGTCGATCCCGCCCGAACGGCGCACCAGTTCCTGGAACCGTTCCCGCTCCTCCGGCCCGGCGAGGATCGAGTCGTTGATGAAGCGGTAGAGCGTCTGGTTGTCGAGCGGCAGCGCCCGGTGCAACTCCTCGTACCGCTTCTGCGAGAGGTGGATCACCAGGTCGCCGTCCGTGATCCAGAACTCGATGTCGGGCGTCCGCATCACCCCGAGCTGGCTCTTCCGCGTGGAGATCGGCGGCTCCCCCTTCGTGACCACCGGCGCCGTCGGCACCGTCGCCACCGGCATCGGAGGCGGCGTCACGTAGGAGCTCGGCGGCCTCGCCGGAGGGACCGACGGCGTCACCACCTCCGCCACCGGAATGCCGTCGTCGACCGACCCTGCGTTGTGCTGCGCCGCGCGGATCTTCGACTTCTTCGTCTTCCGCGTCTTCCCCTTGCCAGGCGGCCTCGCGGAGGGGACCCCGGGCCTCGCTGCGGACAGGGGGGCGGCCGGGCGCATCCCCGACGCCTTCCCCGTCACCACCTCGTCCACGAGCCCCGCGAGCGCCGAGCGCGGGGACCCCTCGGCGAACGCGGAGGGCGCCGGCGCCTCCACCGGCACCTCCACCGCCGCCTTCGGGTCGCACTTCGCGACCTCTCTCCCCAGCACCGGCATCCCCTGCTGGATGTTCCCGTAGACCGCGACCATCTTCCTCAGGAGATCGCGGTCCTCCCTGCGGGTGAGGACCGTCTCGTTCAGGAGGAGAAAGAGCGTGGGCGGGTCGAGCGGGAGGGCGTAGTAGAGGTCCTCGTACGCCGCCTGCGGAAGATCGAACCAGTGGTCCCCTTCGCTGATGCGGAACTTCCCGCTCGCGGTCTTCTCGACCTTCATTCCCGCCATCCCCGACCTGGAGGTCCGTTGCGACGCGCCCGTAGGTCCGCGAGGATCCGTCGCACCGTGCTGATCTCATCGGCTTGGAGACGCCGCCCGCCCTAGCGGGCCGCGGAGTATAGTCGGCCCAGCCGCGAGGCGTCCAGCCCGGGGAAGGCCGTTTCCACCCGCCCTGCGTACTCGAGCGGAGTCGCCGTCGGCGGCGGCCGCACGCCCCGGCGCGACGCGAGGCGCGCGAACTCGTCGTAGAACCCCGTCTCCCGGCGTGCCCGGGGCGCCCTCCCCTCCGCGGCGCGCGCGCCCCGGCGGGCGCGGAGCCAGCCGCCGAGGACCGCGCCGAGCGCAAGGGCCGCGAGGAACGGCCAGAGGCGCCACAGGCGCGCGAGGACCCCCTCCCACGCGCGTGACTGCGTCTGCCCGCCGAATCCCGCGAGCGCCTTCTGCACGCGCGAGATCATCCCCTCGGGCGGAGGCGCCTCCCCGGGCGTCGAGGCCTCCGTCGGCGGGGCCGAATTCTCCGTCGAGGCCGTCGGCGTCCCCTCCGTCGGCGAGGGGTCGAAGGGAACCCAGCCATACCCCGGGAAGGGGACCTCCACCCACGCGTGGGCGTCCCAGTTCCGCACGAGGTACTTCTTCCCCTCCTCGTCCCACTCCCTCACGACGAACCCCGTCGCGAACCGCGCCGGGACCCCGACGCTCCGCAGCATGAGCGCCATCGCGCTCGCGAAATGGACGCAGAAGCCGGACCCGCGGTAGAGGAAGTCGACCACCGGGTCCCGCCCGGGCGAAGGCGGCGCGTTCGACAGGTCGTAGGTGCACTCCGACTCGAGCATCTCCTGGATCCGCTTCGCCTTTCCCCAAGGCGTCGGATCGTTCCCGACCGCGCGGCGCGCCATCTGCCCGAGGAAGTCGAGCCCCTCGGGCAGGACGAGCAGCTCCTCCGGCGGGGCCGGGATCGCCACGGAGTCGATCCCGCGCGGGTGATCGGGGACGGCCCAGGAGACGACGCGGTAGCGCGCCTCGCCGTTCGGTTCCCGCTCGAACGAGAGGTTTCCTCGGCGGTCGGACCAGAGGCGCTCGGCGACGACCGCCTCCGCCTCCGGAAGGGAGAGCACCGTGTGCGTGTGGAGGCTGAACAGCGTGACGTCGTGGACCCTCCGCGACCGCCCCTGGTGCGGGATGTCGGAGAGGCGGACCTGGCCGTCGTCGTCGGCCGCGATCGCCGTGTCGAGGGAGGTCCGCGTCCAGACCCCGTCGCGGTAGGCGTCGAGGCAGCGGCCGCGCAGGCGGAGCTTTCCCTTCGGGTGGGTCGGCTTTCCCGCATCGTCGAGGATCTGGACCTCCGCGACGACGCTCGAGTCGAGCGAGGCGTTGAACGACTCGTTGAGGTCGGGATGCTCGTCGAGCCCCGAGACGGCGCCCTGCCCGGGCCCCGAGGGGGCGGGCCGGGTCTTCGGCGGGCCGTCTCCGACGACGAAGCGGACCGGCTTCGAAGGGCGCGGGACGACCGCGAAGAGGACGAGGGCGACGGCGAGGACGGCGGAGGTGAGGCCGAGCTGCGCGCGCCAGCCGACGGGGGCGGGGAGCTCGCGCTCGGTGCGCCGGCGGCGGAAGCGCTCCACCTCGAGGAGGGCCCGGCAGAGGAGGACCGCGTAGCCCGCGAAGAGCGGCAGGAAGAGCGGGTCGTCGGCGTTCGAGCTCGCGATGCCGAGGTGGAAGACGACGAGCGTCGCGAGGACGACGCGCTCGAGCTGGCCTCGCCACGGGGAGAAGGCGAGCGCGGCGGCGGCGAGGAGCCCTCCGACGTGGGAGGCGGCGATGCCGGGAAGGCCGCGGGCGACGAGGAGGCCCCACCCGGCGGCCCCGGCGGCAAGCGCGACGAGCGAGCCTCGGGCCCGGCGGAGGACCTCCGAGAGCAGCCTCTTCGCGTTCGTCTTCGCGACGTTCATCCCGACCTCCGGAAGAGCCGCGAGAAGTCGGGCCTTCCCGGATCGACGGCCACGACGCCCGGCCGCCCCGCGGCGATGCGGTGCGCCCCGCGTCCCACGACCACCACGCGGTTCTGCTGGAAGAAGGCAGGCCCGACGCGGTCGAGGGCCCATTCGACGCGCCCCGGGTTCGCCGGGTCGAGGAGCGCGAGCCCCTCGAAGAGGCCGTAGAGGGAGCCGTCGCCCGGCCGCGCTTCGATCTCCTCCAGCCTGGCAGAGCCAGCTTGCTGGTCCGGGTGGAAGCTCCACACGGCCACCGGATGGCCGCGCTCGGTCAGCTCTGAGGCGAGCGTCGCCGCGAAGCTGACGCAGGTCTCGAGGAGGCGCCTCCGCAGCCGTTCCCTGCGCACGATCACGCGCAGGTCGAGCGCGATCACGACGCGCTCCAGACTGACGCTCTCCATCTCCCGCACGAGGAGGCGGCCTGGCCTGCGCGCCGACGACCTCCAGTGGATGAGGCGCGGGTCCTCGCCGGTGCGGTACTCGTGGAGGCCGGCGAACTCGTCGTCGCCTCGGCGCCCGAGCCCGCTGTAGACCGCGGAGACGGACGGCGAGAAGCGCTCCTCGAAGAACCGCGGGGAGACGCGGCCGAGGCGCGGCAGGACGAGGACGGAGGCCTCGAGCGGAATGTCCCTCGACCAGCGGAGGAGGCCGAAGGGGAACTCCGTCGTGACGCGGACCGCGGGGAAGGCGACCCAGCCCGACTCGGGGAGGCGCGCGGTGTAGACCGCCTCGGCGGTGCCGCGCGCGGGGACGCGGGCCGCGAAGGCGCGCCAGGACGCGTGCGTGGAGCCCTCGGCGGGGCGGCCGATGTCGAGGTCCTCGAGCTCCAGGTGGAAGACGGGCCAGAGCGGGTGGCCGTTGGCGACCTCGAGGCGGACGCGGAAGCGCTGGAGGGCGAAGATCGGGTGCGGGAGGCGGCGGACGACGGAGATCCGCCGGACGGCGCTTCCCGCGGCGACGGCGGAGACGGCGAAGAGCCCGGCGACGAGGCCGAATACGAGGAAGAGGAGGTTGTTCGCGAGGACGATCGAGGCGAGGCCGGTGATCGCGCCGACGACGGCGAGGTGGATGCCGGCCGCGGTGAGCCGGGGCCGAATGCGCAACTTTGAATGTGCAATGGGCATGTAACTTTCCAAGGTCAAAGACCCAAGGAATCAGAAAGTCACCAAGTCCGGGGGCGCCCCCGGACTTGGTGACTTGCGGATTCCTTGGGCGTTTCACCTTGGAAAATTACATGCACATTGCGCATTGAAACTTGCGTATTAGCCCGGCACCTGCACGCTCTCCAACGCCTTCTGCACCACCCCGATGGCTCCTGCCCTCCCATCCATGAGCGACCTTCGCGATCGTTCGATCACCCTGTGTGCCAGGACCGGCAGCGCAAGCGCCTTCACGTCGTCCGGGACGGCGTACTCCCTCCCCGAGACGAACGCGTGCGCCTGCACGGCGCGGTAGAGGAGGATCCCTCCCCTCGGGCTCACCCCCGCGAGGAGCGCCGCGTCCTGGCGGGTCCGCTCCACGAGGGCCATCATGTAGTCGACGATGGCGGCATCGACGCGGACCTCGCGCACGCGGTCCGCGAGCCCGTTCACGTCGGCGGAGGAGAGGACGGGGGAGAGTGCGGCGACGGGGTCGTCGGTGCGCCTGTCGGAGAGGATCTTCCGCTCCTGGTCGGGAGACGGGTACCCGACGTGGATCTTCATGAGGAAGCGATCGAGCTGCGACTCGGGGAGCGGGTAGGTGCCGGTGAACTCGAGCGGGTTCTGCGTCGCGATCACCATGAAGGGGAGTTTGAGCGGGTGGCTCTTCCCGTCGACGGTGACTTGCAGGTCGTTCATCGCCTCGAGGAGGGCGCTCTGGGTGCGGGGCGAGGTACGGTTGATCTCGTCGGCGAGGATGATGTTGCCGAAGACCGGCCCGGGCTGGAAGGTGAACGACTTTTTCTCCTGGTCGTAGATGGACACGCCGGTGATATCGCTCGGGAGGAGGTCTGGGGTGAACTGGATACGGCGGAACTCGCAGGCGATGAGCTTCGCGAGGGCGCGCGCGAGGGTGGTCTTTCCGACGCCGGGGACGTCCTCGACGAGGATATGGCCTCGCGCGAGCAGGCCGACGAGGGCGAGGCGGATCACGTCGGGCTTCCCGAGGAGGACCCCCTCGAGCCCCTGGCGGAGCAGCGACAGCTTGGTGCGTGGGTCCATGGTGTAGTGGGTGGGCCGCTAGCCGTAGAACTTCTTGGCGGCCTGGCAGGTCAGTCCGGGCGTCTGCGGCGTCTTCTTGCAGCGGACCGCGAGGACGGTCTCCTCGACCTTCTCCGAGATGACGGTCGGCCGACGGTACGGTCGCTTCCCTCGGCCCGGGCCTCCGGTCGGCGTGCTTCCCTTCATCGCCCGCGAGTCTATCCCCGTCGGCGGCGTGCGTCAATCCCGCGTCACGGCTTGAGGAAGTAGACCAACCCGTCGGAGGTGATCGCGGCGACGAGGAATCCTCCCGCACCGTTGTCGGGCCGAGGCCGGGCGGCTCGACGACCTCGACATGGGAGTTCCGCAACAGCGGCCCTACCTCAGGTTCCCGATCGCAGGGAAGATCTCCCCATTCCCCGCGTTGTAGACGGGCCAGTCGTATGACACCCAGCCGATCCCGCTGTACGACCCCGCCGCGTCGTCCCAGACATGCGACCAGCCGCCGGCCGCCGCGTAGGTCCCCTGCGATCCGACCACCTCGTCGCGCGCGTCCGCGTCGAGGTTCCCGCACGCCACCCGGACCTCCCCCTGCGCCGAGTCATAGACGTTCCAGGGGAGCAGGAGCGCGCGCAAGCCGGCGTAGCCGCCCGCGGCGTCGCGGAAGATCCACACCTGCCCGCTGCCGCCTCGCCCGGGTCCGAGGAGGACCTCGGAGCGGCCGTCTCCCATGAGGTCCCCGACCGCGGGCCATAGCTCTCCGCTCGCGAGGATGTAGGCGGGGCTGGGGGGATTGAGGGTCGCGAGCCACGCGAATCCGCCCACGGCGTCGTCGAACACCTGAGCGAAGCCGCCCGTCCCCGGTGCGCGCCCGGTGGCGACGACGATCTCCGCGCGCCCGTCGCCGTCGACGTCCCCGCACGCCACGCGCGTCTCGCCGCTCGCCGCGTTGTACGCCGCGCCAGTCAGGCGCAGCCAGCGGAGGACGCGGAAGTCCGAGTTCATGTCGTCGAGGACGGCCACCCACCCGCCGACCCTCGGGTAGGCCCCGAGCCCGACGACCAGCTCGTCGAACCCATCGCCATCGACATCGCCGCAGGCGGGCCACGTCACACCGACGGTCGTGTCGTAGAGCGCCCACGGGACTCGGACCCACCGCAGGAGGCTCGTCGTGTCCCCGACCCGGTGCATCACCGCCAGCCAGCCGCCCGAGCTGCTCCCGAGGATCAGCTCGCAGCCGGGCTGGCCGTCGACATTCCCGAGGGCGGTGTGGATGGCCCCGTTCGCGGTGTCGTAGGCCAGCCACGGCAGCCTCGCCCAGGCGATGCCGCGGAAGCCGCTGGCGCGGGGCGAGCGGAGCTGCA
>ORJL010754195.1_pt1 | contig 22610 bp, 21 predicted proteins | sample 1779941 | NCBI WGS metagenome assembly ORJL01 (sample SAMEA104232317, study PRJEB22302) | groundwater metagenome | biome: forest; feature: aquifer; material: groundwater | place: USA | collected 2011-08-07 | depth 5.8 m
CAGCCTGGTGCTGGTAGAGGGCGTTGATGCCCTGGTGTTGCAGGGCCGCCTCTACCCGTGCGCCCAGAGGATGGTGGGGAGAGGCATAGACGGCGTCGCGCCTGGGCAGGACTTGCCGGTGGACTATCTGGTCACGATAATCCTGGTTGGCTTGTAGGCGCTCCAGGAAGCCGGTTACATCAACCATGGTGCTTCTTCAGCATATCAGCATGTAGACATGTGCTCTTTAAGCCCGCTCCTATGGTTCGACGGGCTCACCCTGATAGGGCTTTCTTCATTACTTAACCGCTCATCCTGAGCGAAGTCGAAGGAAGTGAGCGGGGACTACGCACGACCTTCTGCCATTTGTTTTAGGCGCTCCCAATCTCTGGCTATCAAGGCTTCCTTCTTCTGCCTCGTCCAGCCTTTGATCTGCCGTTCTGACCTAAAAGCCTCGTCTCTGGAAGCGAATGTCTCAGCGAACACCAACTCAACTGGCCTACGCGATGACGTGTACCATGATGCTTCACCCCTTTGGTGGGCTGCAACCCGTTTCTCAAGGTCATCGGTATGGCCTGTGTAGTATGAGCCGTCGGAACACCGCAATATGTAAACGTAGAAGCTCATTTACCGCTTTGATGCTCCGCTCAATTCCTTCCCTTCGCTGCGCCCGAATAAGCTGGCTAAGCCTGTTACTGTTCCTAAAACCCGCTCACTTCCTTCGATAGTTCGGCAAGCTCACTACAGGCTCGCTCAGGATGAGCGGAAATTATGCCCCGCTCCTATGGTTCGACGGGCTCACCATGAGCGGGGCATAAGGATATGCTTTTTGACAGTCAAATGCATGATTATGCACCGGATACGATTTCGATCTGGTAGTCCACCAGCTCGGCGTCCAGGCGGAAGGACTGGATGTAGTCCACCACATGGGACAGGACTTCGTTGGCGTGGCGAGGGTCGTTGCTGACGCAGGAGACGCCCAGGGTCAGCATACGGTGGACGTCGTTGTCATCCACCTCGGCGATGGAGACGTTGAACTTCTGGCGCACGCGGCTGGAGACGGAGCGGGACACCTGGCGCTTATCCTTCAGGGTGCCGCTTTCAGGGAGCCTCAACTGGATATGGCAGATGCCGACGTGCATGCTTGCAACGGCTTGTGTGTTATGTCTAGGAGTGGGATACAGTATAGCACGAGGATTCTTACGTGGAGTGAAAAACACTCTTCAAGATGTGTTGTGGGTTCACAAAGCATGTTCAGCAAATTGACATGCCTAGGCAATGGCATATAATGCCCCACGGCACACCTTCCTTCGGTTTCTCTTTAACTCCATGGCCTAGGGGTGAAAGCAAGGAGCTATGGTTCGTCCCATTCTACGGCTCCCTTCAAGGCTGTTTATTCTCGCCTGGCTATCGCTTTCCCCTTTGATATTCGCAACCGCAGTTGCAGCGGATGGCCCTGGAAGCTTGGACACCACCTTTGGCAATGGTGGCAAGGTGACAACCGACTTTGGTGTAGGCAAAGAAGTCGGGTATTCCGTGGCCATTCAGACTGATGGCAAGATTGTGGTGGCTGGAGCGTCCAATGTCGGTGGCGCCCACAACGGCTTCGCTTTGGCACGCTACAATGTAGCTGGCAGCCTGGATACTACATTTGGTATTGGAGGCAAGATTCTAACCTATTGTTGGCAAGGAAGTGTTTGTTCTTTCTCTGGTCGCTCGGTTGTGATTGACAACGACGGAAAGATCTTAGTTGCTGGAGAGTACGATGACAATCTTGGCGGCCCTGATTTCGCCTTACTGCGTTATGAAGTCAATGGCACCCTGGATACATCTTTTGGCTCAGGAGGCGCAGCGATCACCGACTTCGGAGGCACTGGCGATGGTGCTTATTCAGCGGCTATTCAGAGCGATGGCAAGATCGTTGTAGCAGGGTTTTCCACCCTGGGAGCCTATGACTTCGCTTTGGCTCGGTACTATACCGACGGCAGCCTGGACACGTCCTTCGGCATAGGCGGCAAGGTGAACACCGATTTCGGCGACACCGATTGGAGCTACTCAATGGCTATCCAAAGCGACGGCAAGATCATAGCGGTGGGGTATTCCAACTTTGCCCTTGTCCAAAGCTTCGCTGTTGCCAGATACAATACTAACGGTAGTTTGGACACTACGTTTGGCACCGCTGGCAAGGTTACTACGAAGTTCGGAGGTGCCGATAGCGCCCATTCAGTGGCTATTCAAAGCGACGGCAGGATTGTAGTAGCGGGGTACTCCAATGTGGCATACACCCAAGGTTTGGCTGACTTCGCCCTGGCTCGGTACAACACTAACGGCAGCCTAGACATGTCCTTTGGAACAGGCGGTAAGGTAACCACCTATTTCGGCGGTACCGACCTGGGCTACTCGGTAGCCATTCAAAACGACGGTAAGATCGTAGTGGTAGGAGATTCCCATTTGGCGCGCTATAACACCGATGGCAGCCTGGATACTACGTTTGGCATCGGCGGCAAGGTGACCACCACTTCTGACGAAGGCACAGTCGCAGGGGGCTACTCAGCAGCAATACAGAGTGATGGGAAGCTGGTGGTGGCAGGGTTTTCGTGCAGCAGCACTTCTTGTGATTTCGCCGTTGCGCGCTATCTGGCTGCTGCACCAGCACCAACTCCTACCCCCACTCCCTTGCCTGGCGTTGGCTGGCCTGGACTGTTGGTGCTGATTACTGGACTGGCGGTTACGGGCCTACTGGCTACCATTCGCCGTAAGCGCTCTTACAAAGCTTCCTAGCTCCGTCCGGCCATTAGACTCGTCCCCCTTTCTTGACTGTCCCTTAGCCCCCTGCTACCATTTAGCTGCAGCCTACCAGGTAAGGGGGCCAGCAGAGTTGGCTAGCACCGGCAGCCGCTGGGATCTTATGCAGACCGAGACGGCGAACATATACTCCCGCTTGTGCATGTGGCTCACCACCTCAGCGCCACAGCCTGAGTCCAGGCATACCGCCTGGGACTGTAAAGCCTTACACTTAACGTCCTTCAGCGCCCTCCTGTCGTAGGAGAGGCGCTTTTTGTTTATAGACAACATGAGCAAGCCGGCAGGAGCCATCACAGACATCGCAAGCATACAGGTCGGACACTACACCGACCTGGAGCATGCTACGGGCTGCACCGTTTTGCTGTGCGGCCAGGGCGCTGTGGGCGGCGTGGACGTCCGAGGGTCGGCGCCAGGGACGCGGGAGACGGATCTGCTGAAGCCTGGCAACCTGGTGGAGCAGGTACACGCCATCGTCCTCAGCGGGGGCAGCGCCTACGGGCTGGATACGGCATCGGGCGTCATGCGCTACCTGGAGGAACGGGGCATCGGGTTCCGCATGGGGAACATAGTGGTGCCCATAGTGCCTGCAGCCATCCTCTTCGACCTGGGCCTGGTGTCGTCCAAGGTGAGGCCCGGCGCAGAAGAGGGGTACAGGGCGTGCCTGGCGGCATCGTCCAAAGTGGCCGAGGGCACTGTGGGAGCAGGCACCGGAGCCACCGTAGGCAAGGCGCTGGGCATGGAGCGTGCGGTCAAGGGAGGCATAGGAACAGCCAGCGTACGCCTGGAAAACGGGCTTGTCATAGGAGCGCTGGCAGCGGTGAATGCTGCGGGTGGCATCGTAGACCCTGAGACGGGCCGCATCATAGCGGGGCCTCGCAGAGAAGACGGCAAAGGCTTCCACGACACGGTAGAACTTATGGCGCAGGGCCGCATACCGTCGCGACAGGCGGCAGCCAGCGCCCGCGCCAACACGACGCTGGGAGTGATAGCAACCAATGCGCCGCTGAGCAAGGAACAGGCCAACAAGCTGGCGGAGCGCGCCCAGGACGGCATGGCCATGGCTATAAGGCCCTGCCACACCATGGGCGACGGCGACCTGGTGTTCGCGCTGGCCACTGGTACGTGGGAAGGAACGCTGGAGCGCGGGCAGTTGACGCGACTGGGGGCCGTGGCGGCGCAGGTGATGTCCAGGGCAATCCTGCGAGCGGTAACAGAGGCTACGGGTTTGGGCGGCGTGCCGTCGGTGAGAGAGCTTGGCTATGAGTAAGGGCTTCAACACCGTGGGGTTCATCGGCGCAGGACGCACCGCCTCGGCCCTGGCGGTAGGCATAACCAAAGCGGGGTACGCCGTTGTGGCAGTCGCCAGCCGGTCTGAAGCGTCGGCGAAGGCGCTGGCAGGCAAGATTCCAGGGTGCCAGGCGGTGGCAAACGCCTCGGACGTTGTGCAGAAATGCGACGTGGTCTTCCTCACCGTGCCGGACGACGCCATCGGCACCGTGGCGACGGCGCTACCATGGCGCAAGGGGCAAGGCGTCGTGCATTGCAGCGGCGCGCTGTCGGCGGAGGCGCTGGCGCCGGCGCAGAGGCGCGGCGCTATGACGGGAGGTCTGCACCCGTTGCAGACGTTCGGCAGCAGGGATGCGGGAGAACGGCTGCTGGCAGGCTCCACGTTTGCCGTTGAGGGCGACGGGGATCTGGACCAGTGGCTGCGAGAGACGGTACACAGGCTGGGAGGGCACGACATCAGCATCCTGCCGGAAGACAGGGCGCTGTACCACGCCGCCGCCGTCATGGGCTGCGGGTATATAGCTACGTTGCTTCACGCCTCGACAGCGCTGTGGAAGGCGATGGGCTTCTCGGAAGAGGAGGCGCTGCGGGCCATGCTTCCGCTGACACGCGGCACGCTGGACACGGTGGAGGCGCGCGGCACCAGGGACGGCGCTACGGGGCCGATACTTCGTGGCGATACAGGCACGGTACGCCGACACCTGAAGGCGCTGGTCGAGAGAACGCCGGAAGCGCTCCCGCTGTACTGCCAGATAGGGCTGGCAATGGTGGCGCTGGCCGAGGAACGAGGCTCCATCGGGTTGGAGCAGGCACGGGAGATGAGGACGCTTATCGGTTCATACCTTAAACGGGTCGAGGCCGTTCCCGCAATGCAAGGGGCAGCCTCACGGGGCAAAATCAAGTAGATGTAGAAGAGGAGAAGGGAGAACAGGACATGAGGTACAGCATCAACGACGTCAAGGAAATGAAGCTGAAGGGGCAGAAGATCCCCATGCTTACCGCTTACGACTACCCCACAGCCAAGCTGCTGGACGCAGCTGGCATTCCCATAATCCTTGTGGGCGACAGCCTGGCCCAAGTGGTGTTGGGCTACGACTCCACAGTTCGCGTCACTATGGACGAGATGCTGCACCATACCAGAGCCGTGGTCAGAGCGACACAGCACGCCTTGATAGTCGGCGACATGCCCTTCATGAGCTATCAGACGGACGTCCCCACAGCCATCCGCAACGCCGGCCGGTTCCTGCAGGAGGCTGGCTCCCAAGCGGTCAAGCTGGAAGGTGGAGAGCGGTCGGCGGAGACGGTGCGAAAGATCGTGGAGTGCGGCATACCCGTCATGGGACACATCGGCCTGACACCGCAGTCGGTGAACCAGCTAGGCGGCTACAAGGTGCAGGGTAAGACGCCCAAGGCCGCCGCACAGCTCGTCAACGACGCCCAGGCGCTGCAGGACGCAGGCGCTTTCTCCATCGTCCTGGAAGGCGTGCCGACTCCCCTGAGCAAACTGATAACACAACGCTTGGCCATCCCGACCATAGGAATCGGCGCAGGCCCCCACTGCGACGGCCAAGTGCAAGTGCTCCATGATATGATGGGCATGTTTACCGACTTCACGCCCAAGCACGCCAAGCGGTACGCCAATCTGGCGGAGGTGTTCCAGCAGGCGTTGGCAAGCTACATGCGAGAGGTCCAGGATGGAGCGTTCCCCACGGCCAAAGAGAGCTTCTCCATGGACGAGTCCGTCATAGCGGAGATAGCGGAGCACCGTGGCTAGCTCACACATATGGAAGTAATAACCACGGTCGCCGGCATGGTGGCTGTCCGAGACCGGTTGGAGCGACTCTTGGGCCTGGTGCCGACCATGGGCTATCTCCACGAGGGTCACCTGACGCTAGCTCGCGGGGCCTGCCATGAGAACCGGAGTGTGGTGGTGTCCATCTTCGTCAACCCCACGCAGTTTGGCCCCAGCGAGGACTACACCAGCTATCCCAGGGACATGGAACGCGACCTGGACTTGCTGCGGAGCGTGAGCCAAGACATCATCGTCTTTGCGCCCACGGTAGAGGAGATGTACCCGCCAGGGCACTCTACATGCGTGGACGTCGGGCCAATTGCCCAGCGCCTAGAGGGAGCGCGCCGCCCCGGCCATTTTCGAGGCGTAGCCACCGTGGTCACCAAGCTGCTCACCATAGTCCGGCCTGACCGCTCATACTTCGGCCAGAAGGACGGGCAGCAGGTGCTGGTGATCAAGAAGATTAACCAGGACCTGAACCTGGGAACAGAGATCGTAGTGGTGCCCACGGTGCGGGAGCACGACGGTCTGGCCATGAGCAGCCGCAACGTGTACCTGACGCAGGAAGAGCGCCGCGCCGCGCCGGTGCTATACCGTTCGTTGTGCCGCGTGCGCCAGTTGTGGGAGCACGGGCAGCGGGACGCCGACGCCCTGCGCCAGGAAATGGTGCGCATGATATCGGCGGAACCGCTGGCACACATTGACTACGTGAGCATCGCCGATGCGGCTACGCTGGAAGAGCTGAAGGTGGTAGACCGGCCAGCCATGGTCTCGCTGGTCGTGAAGATCGGCAAGCCGCATCTGATTGACAACATCATGCTGCCGTAGGGTGAAACTGATTATGACCGCTCATTTCCTTCGACGGGCTCAGGATGAGCGGTCATAGTAATGGTGTGCAAGCAGTTAGCAGCAAGGCTGTTCCATAATGGTGTCTCAGCGCTTTCTCGGCAAGGAGATACAGGTCAAGGTAGCGGGAGAAGTACGCCAACCTGTGTCCTTTACGCTGGAGGGTAAGGAGTACACCATCGCTGAGATAGTGGCCGAGTGGGCCGACCACGGCTTCGGGAGTGCGCCTTCGGGGCGGCAGCGATGGTGGATGCGACATCACCGAAACTACTACCAGGTGCGTACTACCGAAGGTGAAGTATTCGAAATATACTATGACCGGGGTACGTCCCTGAAAAACACTCGATACAAGAAGTGGTACGCTACCCGTCAGCTAGAGGCACAGAAGCAGCCACAAGACAACGCTTCAACCGATGAATAACCAAACGAAGATCCTAGTCACCAACGACGACGGTATATATGCCCCTGGCCTCTGGGCCACCGTGGAGGCGCTGGAGGGCATGGGTAAAGTTGTAGTAGTGGCTTGCGACAGGGAGCAGAGCGGCGTAGGGCCGTCGGTGAGCCTGCACGGGCCAATACGGGTCGTTGAGGTAGTGCCACAGGTAGAGGGCACCCAGACCTACGCGGTAGAGGGCACGCCCGCGGACAGCGTCATCCTGGCCCTGGAGACGCTGGTGGAAAACGTGGGACTGGTGGTATCCGGCATAAACAGCGGCTTCAACCTGGGAGACGATGTGCTGGTATCAGGGACAATTGGCGCTTTGTTGCCTGCTTATGCAAGAGGCATCCCTTCGCTGGCGGTCTCCGTGGGATCACTGCACGCCACGGACTTCAGGGCTGCGGTACAGGTGCTCACAGCGCTGGCGCGGGAGATGCTGGAGGGAAGGGTCCCGAACCCAACGCTGCTGAATGTGAACCTGCCGCCCATAGCGCCCAAGGAGATCAAAGGCATAGACGTGACGCGGCTGGCCAGCCGCAGGTACGCCGACACGGTCAAGCAAGGCGACGACGGCAAGCGGTCGTACTACTGGATCACCCGCACCCGGCCTGCATGGGATATGGAGGAGGGCACCGACGTGTGGACCGTGCGGCACCGGCGCATCTCCATCACGCCTCTACAGACGGACCTGACCGCGAACAATGTCATCCCGTCTCTGGGCAGCCTGACATCACGGCTTCAGACAGCGTTTCCGTCCATACCTGACGCAAATTGACGCTGCCTTCGCTCGGCGCTAGAATGACCTTGATGGCCTAGTCTCCTCACTAGCCGTCGGTTGCATGGGGATATAGCTCAATTGGGAGAGCGCAGCGTTCGCATCGCTGAGGTTGCGGGTTCGAGCCCCGCTATCTCCACCAAAACCTTGCCCATCTACCTTCCTGACTCCTCTGCTCTGCTTTTCTGAACCATCTAGTGTGCCAAGATTCCCCGTTCGTTGTTTTCTCGCCCCACGCAGGATGGTGCTATCCCTGGCTCGAAATGCAGGGCTTCCATCAACTGTTATTGGGGGGTTCCCCGATTTCGCGAGGCCGCCCACCCCCTAAACTGCCACCAGAGGGGTTGGGAAAGGCCAGCAGGGAGCCACGGTTAGCCGTGTCGAACGCAGAAAAGGCGTATCCCTGGCTGGGTGCGGCGGTGCCTTGCTTTGCGCCAGCTGAACAAGCGGCCCGGAGCAAGAGAAAAAGACGCAGAGCCTGTAGGGCCACGCTAACCAAGGAGGTAACCGGCCGTGAGGACACAGAAGTTAGAAAGCGGCTTAGGTGGCAGAGAAACCGCGCGCAAGGGCTTGATGAAGATAAGCATCAAACTCAAGCTGTGCGCAGTCGTCCTGGGTGTGCTGGTGATGCTGGTGGTGGTAGGTGGCATTGGTTACGGCGGCATGAACGCCGTAATGAACGAGGTGAGTTCCCAAGGGCAGGCAACCCTGCACCTGGGATACGTGAAGGACCTGAAGCTCCTGGTAGCTAACGAGTGGCAGTTCTATACAGACTACTCACTCACCCAGGACCCAGAGGCGCTGAAGTCGGCCAGGGAGCAGGGACAGGCCATTGCATCCCTCGCCGCCAAGCTGCGCTCTGCTGAGTCCTCACTATCGATGTCTGAGCTGGACACCTTCCTGCTAGGCCAGGAGAAGTTCAAGGGAGCCAGCGAGACCATGGCTGCCCTTTACGTTCGGGGAGACCGCGAAGGCGGCAACGCCGCCATGAAAGAGTACGATGCGGCCGGCTCCGCTCTTCTCTTGTCCCTGGACAGCATGGATCGCTCCGCTAGCCAGGCCCTGGAGACGGCCAGTGCAGCAGCAGCAGCAGCCCGCAGCTTTGCTGTAACCCTGATGGTCGCAGTGGTTGCCGTCGCTGGTATCCTCTTCGCAGTTTTCGGGCTCATTCTATCGCAGGGCATAGCCGGGTCCGTGTCGGCCCTACGCAAGGCAGCCGCGGGTATCGCGGAGGGCGATCTCCAACAGAAAGTCACGGCCAGGAGCATAGACCCAATCTTTGACGATGAGATCGGCGATGTAAGTGAGGCCTTCTCCCACATGGTGAGCTACCTGGACGAGATGGCCACCGCAGCCGAGAAGATAGCCCAGGGCGACCTTCGGGTGAACGTCACGCCCAAGTCGCAGAACGATGCCCTGGGCAACGCCTTCGCCAACATGACAGGCAACCTACGCTCGCTGGTAGGCAGGGTCGGCACCACCGCTCAGACCTTGGCAAGCGCCAGCGGCCAGCTCTCCTCCGCCTCTACCGAGGCTGGCGAGTCCACCCAGTCCATCGCCTCCAACACCCAGCAGGTGAGCCAGCGGGCTGCAGAGGAATCCCATCAGATGCAGGAGACGGCCAAGTCCGTCCAGGAATTGTCCAGGGCCACAGACCAGATAGCCAAAGGCAGCCAGGAACAGGCCACCGCCATGGAGCAGGCAGCATCGATAGTCACCCAGGTGTCCAACGCCATAGCAGACGTGGCAAAGAGCGCCCAGAGCGTGGCCGCCAGCGCCGAACAGGCCAACGATGCCACCAGACTAGGCACCGAGGCTGTTAGCAAGACCGTAGCCGGTATGGAGCGGATCAAGGCTGCCGTAGATGTGGCGTCGCAGAAGATATCCGCCCTGGGAGAGCAATCGCGCGAGATAGGCAAGATCGTGTCGGTCATCGACGACATCGCGGCCCAGACAAACCTCCTAGCCCTGAACGCGGCCATCGAGGCTGCCAGGGCCGGCGAGCAAGGCAGAGGCTTCGCGGTAGTGGCCGACGAGGTGAGGAAGTTGGCGGAGCGGGTCAGCAGCGCCACCAAGGAGATAGCCAAACTCATTGAAGCAGTCCAGAAGACCGTAACAGAGTCCATCAAGGCCACAGAGGATGGAGCCAAAGAGGTTACGGAAGGCTCCGCGCTGTCCGATGCCGCCGGCCAGGCCCTGGCCAAGATCAGGGCTTCCGTAGAGTCGGTGGCAGAGCAAATCGAACAGATATCCGCCGCATCGGAGCAGGTCAGCGCCTCCGGTGACGAGATGGTCAAGACCATAGATAACGTGAGCAGTGTTGTGGAGGCTACCTCCGCCGCAACGCAGGAGATGGACGCGAACAGCGCTCAACTGGCGAAGGTCATCGAGAGCATTACGTCAATCTCCCAGCAGAATGGCTCGGCTACTCGCGAGGTCTCAAACTCCGTGGAGGCACTGAGCGCCCTAGTGGAAGAGGTTGCTGCCTCGGCCCAATCCATGGACCAGATGGCCAAGGAGCTGCAACAGTCCATGCAGGCCTTCAAACTGGACGACGCCCACGCCGCCGCGGAAGAGGCAGAGGAAGAGGAGACCCCACCGGAAATGCCACACCGCCTCCCCAAGCTGACCGTTAAACCTTCGCACAAGGGAAATGGCGTGGCTGCAATGGCGGGATCCACCAATGGCCACGGGCTTGATTTGAACTAAGGGGGTTCCCCATGGTCGCCATTACCGCGGAAACAGAAAAGCAAGTGGTGGTCTTTAGCCTGGGATCAGAGGCTTACGGAGTGCCCATAGGCGCTGTGCGGGAGATTATCCGCATGCAGGACATCACCCGGGTGCCACGGATGCCGGAGTTCGTGGAGGGGGTCGTCAACCTGAGAGGAAAGGTCATTCCTGTGATTGACCTGCGAAAAAGGCTGGGACTGGGCGCCGCCGAGAAAAGCAAGGACAACAGGATAGTCGTGGTGGATGGCGGCGGAGAGGACATCGGCATGATCGTGGACATGGTAACCGAAGTGCTACGCCTCCCAGCCAACTCAGTTGAGATGGTTTCCGGGGTCATCAGCAGCACCGACTCCGAGTACCTCATGGGGATCGCCAAACTTGAAAGCCGGCTCATCATCCTGCTGGACTTGCGCAAAGTCCTGTCCGATTCGGAGAAGAGCCTGTCTCTGGCCCAAGCCGTGGCAGGAGCCGCATAGGCACCTAGCACACAAGTGGATAAAGAAAGCCGTGATCATCCGTGAGCATGGAATGGATTGCAGGTATCCCGGAAGAAGACCTGAAGGTCTTCCTGCAGGAGGCTGAGGAGCAACTCCAGCGGCTTGACGAGGACCTCGTCAAGCTGGAGAGGGAGCGGAGCGGCCCAGAGTTGCTGCAAGAGATCTTCCGCGCCGCCCACACCCTCAAGGGCTCCTCCGGCATGCTGGGGCACAGGCGGATGGCGGAGCTGTCCCACGCCATGGAAAGCATCCTGGACAGGGTGCGAAAAGGAACTCTGGCCGTGAGTCCGCCTATCATAGACGCCCTCCTACGAGGCGTCGACGGCCTCCGGCTCTTGAAAGACGAACTGGCCACCCGCCGAGATAGTGGCGTGGATGTGCCCTCTCTGGTGGCCGATCTGGAGAGAAAGGGCTCAGAGAAGGCTGTCCAGACTGAAGCCGCTGAAGACGGAGTGAAGCAAAACAATCTGGTCCTTGCCCCAGCCGCCAGAGAGAGGCTGCGAGCCTTGCTAGCCACAGGGCACAGGGCCTACACCGTGAAAGTAACCCTGAGCCAGGAGACAGAGTGGGCGGCGGTGCGCTGTTTCCAGGTGCTCACCCTGCTATCGGAGGCAGGAGATGTCATCGGCTCAGCGCCATCACAGGATGAGATCGAGCAGGGCAACGCCTCCGGCTACCTGGAGGTGATACTGGCCACAACGCAGGAAGCGGAGTCTCTAAGAACCACCGTGGCCACCGTGGACGAAGTGGCGAAGGTGGATATAACCCCATACGCCCTGGAGGCAACGCCCGCCCAGGAACCGTCCGGGATTGACGGCCACTCGCAGAGCAAGAGCCCAGACCGCCAAACCGTAAGGATAGACGTGGAGCGGCTGGACCACCTGGCCAACACCGTCGGGGAGTTGGTCATAGATAGCACCAGGATTATCCAAATAGCCCGCGCGCTGGACAGCAGATATCGTGGCGAGGACATGGTTGAAGCCATGGGAAAGACCTCCGTCCACATCATGAAGCTTGCAGACGAGCTCCATGAAAGCGCCCTCAAGATGCGCATGCTCCCAGTAGGGATGATGTTCTCCGGATTTCCCAGGACGGTGAGAGACCTTGCCAGGAACGCCTCAAAAAATGTGGACTTCACCATTGATGGCCAGGAGACGGAAATAGACAGGGGCGCCATAGAGCGCCTGAGAGACCCTCTTATCCACCTGCTGAGAAACGCGGTGGACCACGGTATTGAACCACCTGAAGAGCGCAGGACTGCGGGCAAACCGGAAACGGGGCGAATCCACCTATCAGCCTCTCACGAACAGGGCCAGATAGTGATTGCCATTGAGGACGATGGCCGTGGCATTGACCACCGTAGGGTGAGAGAGGCGGCTGTCCGCAAGGGACTCATTACCGCAGAGGCCGCTGCCGGGCTATCCGAGAGGGAGGCCCTTGACCTCATCTTCATGCCGGGTGCCTCCACGGCTGAGAAAGTCACCGAAATCTCGGGCCGCGGAGTAGGCATGGACATCGTCAAGACCAACGTAGAAGCGATAAACGGCTTCGTCACAATAGATACCAAGGTGGGACAGGGCACCAAAGTAACCCTCAAGCTCCCTCTTACCCTGGCGGCCCTCAGGGCACTCCTGGTCTCTTCCAGCAATGCCATATATGCCATACCCCTAGTCCACATCCTGGAAGCAGTCAAGCTGGAGCCCGGCAGGGTGAGCACGGTCGGCGGCAAAGAGGTGATGAGGCTGCGAGGAGACGTAGTACCCCTGCTACAACTTGGCAACGTGCTGGGACTCCGGGTCAATGGAACAAGCCATTCAAAGGAGACCTTCGCTGTGGTCGTCCGTTTCGGAGAAAGAGTCGTGGGATTGCTGGTGGACTCCCTGCTGGACTCGCAAGAAGTAGTGGTCAAGTCGCTGGGCAACTACATCGGCCGTGTACGGGGAGTCGGAGGAGCCAGCGTCCTGGGTGACGGTCGAGTAGTCCTGATCCTGGATGTGCCCAATCTAATGAATGCCGCGCTCGCCCGTGTCGGCAAGAGTCTTGCAGCATAACTTCGTGGAAATAATGCGAGATGAGTAACCCTAAGGCAATGTCCAGCCTAATCGGACCCGACGCTTGGTCAATCCTGGCGGCCAAAGGTATTTCCAACATAATCGGGGTACTGCCCCGAGAGGAGGAGGCCTTGAACGCCTCAGAAACGCTATCCAACGTAACATGGAACGATGCCTGGCCCATTCTGGCAGCCAAAGGCGTTTCCAACGCCATCAGGGGCCTGTCAGAAATGGTCGGGCAAGAGATTACCCCTACTTCCCTCAACGTGAGCCAGGTGCCTGCAAAAGGAGCTGCTGACTTGGTGGGAGGCGCCGAAGCTCGCACTGTGGCAGTCTATCTGGGCGTCACCGGCAGCGCCCCTGGCCACGTCCTCATCGTGTATCGCCCAGAGACCGCTTTTGAGCTGGTGGACATGCTGATGGAGACGGCGCCAGGCTCGACGACAGAGTTGGGCGAGATGGAGCAGTCAGTCCTTGGCGAGGTGGGCAACATAATGGGCTCCTTCTTCATGAACGCCGTGGCGGATACGCTGGACCTCAACCTCCGTGTGTCGCCACCGGCGGTGATGATGGATATGGCGGGGGCTGTCCTGGATCCTGTGCTGGCGGACATCATGCGTGAGTCCGACGACATTATGGTGGTAGAGGCCAGCTTCGGCACGCGTGACAGGCAAGTAGACGGGACTTTCCTGGTTTTGCCCAGCCCTGACCTGCGGAGAACCCTGCTACAGAAGCGTGACAAATCATGATCGCAGTAGGAGAGACTGTCGTAATAGGGATGGGAGAGATGAGCGTTGCGCGTGGTGACACGACCATCCTGGCTTGCTTGGGACTGGGTTCGTGCATCGCCTTGTGCATGTACGACCCCATATCCAAGTTAGGAGGTATGGCCCACATCGTCCTACCACAGCAAGACAACAAGGACGCGGCGCCATCCCCCAAATATGCAGACGCCGCTGTCCCCTTGCTCCTCCGCGAGATGCGCAAGAGCGGAGCCCCTACCTCTCGCCTAATAGTCAAGGTAGTGGGAGGCGCCCAGGTAGCAACGGCGCCAGGGATCAACGGAGTTTTCAAGATCGGTGAGAGAAACGCGGAGGCAGTCCGGGAAGCCATAGCCGAAGCCGGCGTGGCTCTGGCTGCTACAGACATCGGAGGACATCGTGGTCGCACAGTACGGATGTACCTGGACTCGGGCAGAATCGTTGTAACCACGGTGGACCGGGAGAGCAATGACCTCTAGGAGGCACGCTATGGCCAATATCCTCGTAGTAGACGATGCCGCTTTCATGCGGATGAAGTGCACCAAGCTCTTGATCGCCAACGGCTACCAAGTTGTGGAGGCTTCCACAGGAGCAGAGGCAGTGGCGAACTACAAAGCCCACAGACCGGATGCCGTCCTGCTGGACATCACCATGCCGGACATGGATGGCCTGCACGCGCTAAAAGAGATCAAGAGAATCGATCCCACCGCCCAGGTTGCCATGGTGACCGCTATGGGCCAGCAGTCCATAGTGCTGGAAGCATTGAAAGCTGGAGCCAGAGACTTCGTCATCAAACCCTTTGACCCCGACAGAGTGCTAACCGCCGTGCGAAAAATGGTGGGCGGCGCTAAATGATGCACCGAATCAGGGTGCTGGTGGTAGACGACTCCGCTTTCGCCCGCGGTGTGATCGCCAGGAAGCTCAATGCCGACCCGGAGATAGAGGTTATGGGTTCTGCCAGAGACGGCGTGGAAGCCGTTGAGAAGACCAAGAGCTTGAAGCCGGACGTGGTTACCATGGACGTTCAGATGCCCCGCATGGACGGCCTGGCTACCGTGAGGCAAGTCATGGCTGAATGTCCCACGCCTATAGTCATGGTCAGCTCTCTGACCTCCGCCGGCGCCCAGGCCACCATTCAGGCGTTGGAATTGGGCGCCGTGGATTTCTTCCTTAAGCCATCTCTGTCCACTCCAGCGGGAAACGATGAGACGTCCGAGGAACTGACTACCAAGGTCAAACAGGCAGCCAGAGTCACCCAGGCCAGGCTGAAGGCCGGCGCCCCGTCCACGGTCTTGAGCAGTGTGGCAAGAAGGCAAACCAGCAGCAATCCCACATACATGGACAAGGTGATAGTCATCGGGAGTTCCACCGGCGGGCCACGTGCGCTGTGCCAGCTATTCAGGCTCTTGCCTTCAGACATCCCTGCAACAGCGCTGGTAGTCCAGCATATGCCGCCGGGGTTCACCAGGTCCCTGGCTGAAAGGCTGAACCAGGTGTCGGACTGGCATGTCAAAGAGGCCGAGCCGGGCGACACTTTGCAGCAAGGCCACGCACTGGTAGCGCCCGGCGGCTACCACATGAAAATACGCCAGGGGAATATGGTAGAGCTTACCAGCGAGCCGCCCGTGAACGGCCTCCGGCCTGCCGCTGACGTCACCATGGAGTCAGCCGCCTGGCTGTACAGGGCCAGTGCTGTCGGCGTAGTGCTCACCGGAATAGGCTCCGATGGGACTTTAGGATCGGCCATGGTCCGGGCAGCCGGAGGCTATGTCCTGGCAGAGGATGAGTCCACGTGCACCGTCTTTGGGATGCCAAAGGCAGTCATAGAGTCTGGAAACGCAAATGCCGTGGTGCCACTGCCCCAAATGGCAGACGAAATCGCCCGGATTTGCAGGGCGAACCAAAAACTACAACGAGGGGTGCGGGTGTGAACGACCAAGAGTACGTCTACTTCAAGCGCAAGATCCTGGCTCTTCTGAGCATTGACCTGGATGGCTACAAGAGCCAGCAGATGCGCCGTCGGCTGGACGCCTTTGTGGACAGCCAGGGAAAAGGAGTTATCGCTTACTGCCAGACGCTGGAACAGGACCCAGTATCAATGGGTAAACTGAGAGATTTCCTGACCATCAACGTTACGGAGTTCTTCCGCGACCAGGAGCAGTACCATGTACTGAAGACGGTGATCCTGCCCGAACTGCTGCAGCAGAACAGGAAGCTGAATATCTGGAGCGCAGGATGCTCACGCGGCGCCGAGGCGTACTCCATAGCCATGATCCTGAAAGAGCTGACCCCAGGACAAACCCACAGGATACTGGCCACGGATATCGATGATAGGGTTCTAGCGCTGGCAAAGGCTGGGGGGCCATATAGCCCCTCTGAGGTAAATAACGTGGCCAAACACTTTCTCCACAAACACTTCACCAAGTCAGGCGAAGGCTACATTGTCGCCCAGGACATCCGCAGCTGCGTAGAGTTCAGGCGTCACAACCTGCTGAGCCATCCTTTTGAGCCTGGTTTTGACCTTATCGTGTGCCGCAACGTCACCATCTACTTCTCAGATGACGCCAAGAGGAAACTCTTCCCAAGCTTCAGCCATTCCCTCAAGGACAGAGGAATACTGTTCATTGGAGCCAGCGAAACGCTTCTGGCCGCCCCCGGCCTACGGTTTGAATGGGTAGGCAAATGCTTCTATCGGAAGCCAGCCACGGGAGGATCCAAGCGCTCGCACCACAGTGAAGCTGCTCTACTGAGTAGCTGAGGAGAGGGCAAAGGATGCGGCGAGTAGGTATCAGATACGCCAAGCCAGGAATGGTGCTGGGTAGGGCCGTCTATGACAGCGGAGGAAACATGCTGGCAGACGCCGGCACTGCCCTGAGCGAAGATACCCTGGCGACGCTGGGCATTTACGGGGTACGCGAGGTCCTCATCCACGACCGTCGCCTCGCCGACGTGCCGGTGCAACCCCTGATCGCCCCGGAGATAGAAGCGCAAGCCGTTCAAGCGTTGCGACAACTGCTCACGGAATGCCAGGGAAGCGCCATCCTTGATGACACGCTGTTGGGACAGGTGGAACAGCCCATCTACGCCATGGTGCGTGAGCTATTTCCGGACGTTGCCGGTGAAATCAATGCGAGCGGCTGCTACTCCGGAGAGGAGTTCACTTATGTCCGCCCGGTGAAGGCGGCGGTGTTATGTCTACTCATGGGTAGATGGCTGGGTTTCCACATGGCGGAGTTAGCCAGCATCGGGCTTGCCGCCGCCCTCATGGACGTTGGCTACATCGTGCTGCCCCAAGGCCCCCTGGTAGCGCCTAGGCCGTGGGATAAGCAGGCAAGCCCAGAGCAGCGAAAGCACCCCCAGATCGGGGCGGAAATCCTTGGCCGGTGCAAGCACCTGGGGCCTGAAGTCGCCAGGGCCGTGCTACAGCACCACGAGACGTGGAATGGCGAGGGCTACCCCGGTGGACTGCGAGGCGAACAAATATCCCTTCCAGCCAGAATCCTGTCAATAGCGGACGCTTATTACGAGCTTATCTCGGAAGGCCCCAACAAAAGGGCCTTCATGCCCCACGAGGCCGTGGAGTTCATCATGGCGTACAGCGGCGAACTCTTTGACCCACGGCTGGTGCAGCTTTTTGCCCGCCAGGTACCCCTTTACCCAGCGGGGACCACGGTCAGGCTCAACACAGGAGAAGTTGCCGTGGTGATCGACGCCAATCTGGGGCATGTTGGAAGACCGGTGATCCGTGTCTTCACCGACCCAACTCTCAGAATGCGAGAGAAGCCCGACGACCGAGATTTGTCCGAGAGCAATCGGCAGAGCCAGCTCATAGTCCAGGTCGTGGGCTGAGAAAAAGATAGCCACAGGTGGTGAGAATATGGACAATGCAGTCCTTTCACAAGCCGACATAGACTCATTGCTAGCTGGGCAGAACCAAGCACAGGTCGCAGCGCGATCTGAGGAAGAGGCTCCTAAACCGCTCCGCGTGATCCAGCTAAATGCCGCAGGGGCCGGGGTCTCGCCAGGCACAGGAGCGCCCGACACCGACTCCCTGAAAGGCCTGGTGGCCAAGCTAGAGGAGCGCCTGGGCGTAGTTGAGGCCACGGAGAAGAGGTCCCAAGACCTGGGCAGAGAGCTGGCTGAGGTCAAGGCAGCAGTTTCACAGTTACAGCAACTCCTCCAAGCCCTAGCTGCATACTCTCAGAAAACTGCCGGCCAAATAGAAGGGGTATCAACCAACCTACAAGGCACACCCGTATATGGCCTCCAGAAATCGTTCACTTGCGGCCACTGCCAAAGCAAAGGCAATGTCGCCGTCCGCATCAGGTGCACCGGCTGTGGGCAGGAAAGCTGGTGGGGGTACTGGCCTCCTAAAAAATAATAGCGCTTGGGCAAGTAGCAGCATCCTCCAACCATGGGGCGCCACATGCTATGATACTCCCTGGCAACTTGCCGGCACCAGGGCAAGCGGCTGCGCAATTTTCGTCCACGAACAAGGAGGCCTTGCTGTGAGTGTAGCCCTTTCTTCCGAAGTGCAATCGTTCCTACATGAGCGTGTCCTAGCTCACCTGGCCACGGTGATGAAAGACGGCTCGCCGCAGGTAACGCCGCTGTGGGTAGATACCGACGGCACCTATATCATAGTGAACACGGCGGAGGGCCGCACCAAAGAGCGGAACATGAAAAGGGATGCCCGCGTCGCCCTCTCCATCACTGACCCAGTCAACTTCCTCAGGTACGTGGTCATCCGGGGTAGGGTTGCAAAGTTGACCACCGAAGGCGCAAACGAAAACATAAACCAGTTGTCCATGAAGTACTCAGGAAGACCTTACACTATGACCCCTGCCCAGACCAGGGTAAAGATCTACATTGAGCCCACCAGCGTTATAGCCCGAGGGTTGTAGGGCTGGCGAGACACTCAGAGCCCAATGCTCTCATGAGGTGACTAATGAAAGCCCTGGTCGGAGGTACTCTTGTTGACGGCACGGGACAGCCGCCAGTCAAAGACGCGGTCGTTCTCGTAGAAGGCAAGCGCATAGCAGGCGCCGGCCGGCGCAGAGACGTAAGGCTTCCAGCAGATGCAGACGTAACGGATATCTCCGGGCTTACGGTCCTTCCAGGCCTCATCGACACCCACGACCACCTGGTGGCGGAGGTCTACGACCTGGCACACCGCTGGGGCCTGGCGGAGCCATTGAGCCTGAAGCACCTGAAGACCGCCCAAGTGCTGCAGGACACGCTGCTCAGCGGCCACACTACCGTGCGAGACGCGGGCTGGATGGATGCAGGGTTCAAACGCGCCATAGATGAGGGCGTGATACCAGGGCCCAGGCTGGTGGTGTCGGTCAACATCATCAGCGCCACTGGAGGGATTGCGGACAGGTTCAGCCCCGCAGGGTACGTCAACCCTGGTTACGGAGACCCTCTCATCCCGTCCGGTGTCGCCAACGGCGTCCAGGAGGTACGAGCCAAGGTAAGAGAGATGGCCCGAGCTGGCGCAGATGTAATCAAGATAGCCACCACCGGAGGCGCCAGCAGCAGGCCTGGGTTCGGCCCCAGGGACAGCCTCTACACCCTGGATGAGATCAAGGCGATGGTGGAGGAGGCACACTTTTTGGGTCGAAAGGTGATGTGCCACGCCATAGGCGGCGCCGGACTGCGCCTAGCCCTAGAGGCGGGTGTGGACTCCATTGAGCACGGATGCTATCTGGACGAAGAACCAGATCTTATTCCCTTGATGGTCGATCAAGGCATAGTATTCACACCTACGTTCACCGTGTACATCTACCACCGCGATAAGGGCCAGCCCTTTATGCAGCAGCGCGCCCGAGAGCTACAGGCGCATCACCAGACAAGCCTCCAGCAGGCGATGGCCGCAGGGGTTAAGGTTACCGCTGGAACAGACGCTGGGGGCTACGTCCATGGGGACAATGCTAACGAAATCCAGTTGCTCTCAGAGGCTGGCATGACTCCTATGCAGGCCATACAGGCGGCTACCGGCTGGGCGGCGGAAGCCATCGGCTTGGAGAAGGAGGTAGGCACAGTGGAGCGTGGCAAGCAGGCCGACCTCCTTGTCATGAACGGCGACCCACTGAGCGACGTTTCCATGCTGAGGGACCGCAGCCGCATCAAGCTGGTCATGAAGGCAGGCAAAGCCTACGTTGACAAGCTGGCGGCTGCCAAAGATCAGCCCGTTTGAACTAACAAAGGAACCTAGTCCCTAGCCAGGATAGCGGTCTGCGCCGAGATGAAGGTGCCGCCCACGCCGTGGTACAGGCCAACGCGGGCCTTGGGCACCTGGCGGGCACCAGCCTCGCCCCTGAGCTGCCGCACCAGTTCTATGATATCGAAGGTGCCCACATCGCCGGTGTGGCTGTGGGAAAGATAGCCACCGTTGGTGTTTATGGGCATCTTGCCGCCCAACTCCACGGCGCCGCTTTCCACCATAGACCCACCTTCGCCGGGCTTGCAGAACCCCAGGTCCTCCAGCTCTATTATGGCATTGATGGTGAAATGGTCGCTGATTTGGGCCACGTTCACGTCAGAATTGGTCACTCCGGCCATGGCGAAGGCGTCTTTGCCGGTGAGCTTTGCACCGAAGCTAGTGACCGACGGCACATGGTAGAGGTCTACGGCATCGAATGACTCAGAGAAGCCCAGCACATGCACGGGCTTATGCTTCAGGCTCTTGGCCCGCTCTGCGGTGGTGATCAGCACCGCGCCGCCGCCCTCGTTGACGATACAGCAGTCTAACAAGTGAAGAGGGTCGTATACCATCCTGGAACTCAGGACGTCTTCCACCGTGATAGGCCCACGGCTGTGCATGGCCGCCCCAGGATTGAGCACTGCGTGTTTGCGTGCAATCACTGCCACACGCGCAAGCTGCGCCGGGGTCGTACCGTACTCGTACATGTGGCGGCGGGCCATCATGCCGTATGTCGCAACCCTGGCCAGTCCAAAGGGAGAGAACCACTCATCTCCACTCACTTGCTGGCCCGAGTCCCGGCCAGGCCCCGAACCCCCGAACTGCCGTCCTGCGGCTGTGGGCGCTATGACAGTATGCGCATAGCCCAGAGCAACCGCTTTCATAGCATGAAGCATGCCAAGCGTTATACCTTGCGTGCCGTTCTGCACTTGCTCGGAGTAACGAATGTGAGCCCCAAAGAACTCACCGAAGCCTGACGCAGGAAACCCTACGCCCTCTCCTTCTGTCACCAGAGGGTTGCCACCTACCAGGCCGTCCACTTCCTTTATGCTCATGCCAGCGTCGTCCAGGACACCCTTCACGGCTTCTGTGTAGAGGTCCGCCCGGCTGCGATTAAGTGAACGTCCCTGGGCCGTCTGGTATACGCCTACGATGGCCACCTTCTTGAGCGCGTTTCTCATCCTGCTCCTCCTTACAGCTTCGATCCACCGAGGTATCGAGTCCCAGAAAATGTAGCCGCTAAGTTATCATCAATCGATTTCAAAGTAAACAAAGGTGAGCTACTGGAACAGGCCGGCAGAGTAGCACGTAGTCAAATCACCACCTTCTCTGCCTTCAACGCATGGAGCCGGTCCCCGTTGTACCCCAACTGCGCAAGTACCTCTTCCGTGTGCTCACCCAGGGTAGGAGCGGGGCGGCGCAGCCACGCCTCGCCTGCGCTCTCGGCCATCCTGAAAGGCAGACCCGTGGACCTCACGGCGCCAAGTTGGGTCTGCTCAAATTGCACAATCATATCGTTATTGACCACCTGCGGGTCATCATAGACTTCCACCAGGCTCTGCACCATGGTTGCAGTCATGCTCCTCGCTTTGAACATGGCTACCCAATCGGCTGCGGGCCTTGTTGCAAAATGTTTGGTCAGGATATTCTTGATCTCCCCGACGCGCTGCTCGCGCTTTTGCTGGGTATTGAACCTGGGATCCGTGATCAGGTAATCCAAACCTATAGCTTTAGGGAACTCGTCCCACCGCGCTCCGACGTTTATACTCTGCGAAAGCAACCACCGGCCGTCGCTGCCCTGATACTGGTTGGGCAACGGCCCAGCCTTGATGGCATACCTGCCGTCGCTCCCAATGCGCTGAGTCATCTGCACGTTTTGGCATGCCAGAGCGCTTTGCAGCAGGTTTAGATTGATCTCTTGGCCATGGCCTGTGGCCTCCCGCTGCTTCAGAGCCAGCATCACCGAGTAGGCCCCAAGCATGGCTGTGGCCATATCGAAATGGTAGAGGTGTGTGTATTCTGGCGGTGGCCCGCCGTCAGGGCTGCGCTCCAATATGTCACCAACCCTGCCCTGGATGGTGATATCGGCACCTGGCAGGTCGGCGTCTGGGCCATTCTCACCATAGCCTGTGATGGATGCGTATATAAGCCTGGGATTCACAGCCGCCACGCGCTCGTACGTCAGGCCTCGGCGCTTCCTGGTGTTCACACGCATGTTTATCACCAGGACGTCCGCCCACCGGAGCAGGTCATAGACTACATCTATGCCACCAGGCCTGGTGATGTCCACGACGACGGACCGCTTGTTTCGGTTGAATGAGATAAACCCAAGGCTTAAGCCCTTGGTCTGCGGGTAGTTGGGCTGCAAACGGCGGGGGGGGGGGCCTTCCGGGGGGTCGCTCTTTCCCCCATCAGCCACCCCGTCCGCCCGGAGCCCACCCCC
>ORJL010537407.1_pt1 | contig 22597 bp, 24 predicted proteins | sample 1779941 | NCBI WGS metagenome assembly ORJL01 (sample SAMEA104232317, study PRJEB22302) | groundwater metagenome | biome: forest; feature: aquifer; material: groundwater | place: USA | collected 2011-08-07 | depth 5.8 m
AACTGCAAGCATTGGTGTTCCGCCTGCTAATTTTGTGGAGAGGTTTCTTGGGGTTAATACTAAACTGTTTATTGATAATGTTACAACGCTGATTAAGGATACGATTTTCGGTTCTTCCAAAGATGTTGCTGAGCCAGCAAGCGATGCTTACCATATTGGTCCTGATAAAACTGTGTTTGATCCTGCTAATCCTGCTAAGGTTACTATTGCTTATGACCCTGCCAGAGTTCCTGCTGGTCAATCAAGGAATCTGGCTGTGTTTACGTCTGAAAGCCCTGAGGGTCCTTGGAAGACTTTGGAGAATATTGTTGTTGATGAATCTAAGAATACTGTGTCTGGAACTGCTAATGATTTGTCGTATTTTTTTGCTGGTGTGCAGAGGATTCAGCCAAAATATGCTGCTTGGGACGTGAATAAGGACGGCACAGTTAATATTGTTGATTTGGTTATGGTTGCGAGGTTGTTTGGTACAAGCGGTGCTAATTTGCCTGAGGATGTTAATTCCAACGGTGTGGTGGATATTGTTGATTTGGTTACTGTTGCTACAAGATTTGGACAGAGTAGTTTGCTTGCGGCGCCGCAATTAGACCAAATGAAAATGACACAAGAGCAGAAAAACAGGGCATATAATGGTTCTGTTGAGTTGAGGCACGCAGGATATGAAATTGTTGCCGAATATCTCGACTCTGTAATTGATGGCATTGAATTGGTTAAGGTTTCTAAATCTCAGTTGCTTGCTAATTATCCTAATCCGTTTAATCCTGAGACTTGGATTCCGTATCAGATTGCTGAGAAGGGGAATGTTTCTGTCGGGATTTATACGCCAGACGGTCGTCGGGTGAGGCAGATGGAATTAGGTGAAAGAGATGCAGGTAGTTATGTTACAAGGGATATGGCAGCTTATTGGAATGGGAGAAATGAAGAAGGCGTGCCTGTTGCTTCTGGGGTGTATTATTTGCAGTTAATAGTTGAATCTCCTATAGGTAAGCCGATTGTTACTTCTACAAGAAAAGTGGTGGTGGGGAGATAGAGGAGAAAAAATTCCTACCTTTTATAACAATCTAATCAAATCACTTGTCTTCCAAACTTTAATTCTATTCTGCTTTTCAAAGTGTTTATCATCTGACCAAATGACAGTATTTTCAAAACACATTGCAGTTGCTATAAAAACAACATCTTCTGCATCGATATGCTCCATTATCTTCTTAGCTTCAGTCCAGTTTCTTAAAATCTCCTCGACGGTGACTATATCAACATGCTTCAGCAAATTCGTTAAGACAATATCATACTCATCTTTGCTAAGCCCAGATTTTTCTATGACATAACCCAGATACTTATTTATCTTGGCTAATGATGGTTCAGGAAAACAAAAATCTAACCCAGATTCCATCACTATTTCTCTTGTGGCAGAATTTTTTATTAGTGCTGAGAGAATTATGTTTACATCAATAACAATTTTCATTTTTTATTTAATTCTCTAAATACTTCTGCATTTATTTTATGTGATATCTCGTCTACATCCTTTTTAGTCAATTTGCTTTTGCTTGTTAGTTTATCCAGCATTTCTAATTTATCAATTTTTTCGGAGATTGTTTTTCTGACCACTTCACTCCATCTTATGTCAGAATGGATTTTCATTTTTTCATGCAGTTCATCTGGTATTGCTAATGTTAGGTTTGGCATTTTTATCACCTATTTATTTGATGTGTTTTCACATATTTATATCTTTTGGTTATTATCATTTTGGAGTCATGTTTCTAAGCAAAGACTGTGCGATTGGAGGATAGAAATCCTTGAGGTGAAGTGATTATTCTATGATGAGTTGGAGGTCGAGACAGGCGATGCTGTTTGTTTCTGGACCTACTGTCATGGATAAATCACTTGAAGAAAAAAGCCTGCCGATTTCCACAGTGCAAACCTGACAAACTGTGCTAACAGGCGAGCTATGCGCCTTAATCAAAACCATTGAATTTACAACTTCTCCTTTTTTAACTCTTTTCTCAGATTGTGATTCTATTTTTAAAGGATGGGTTGAGTCCGTTGTTCCAGAAGTAAAGCATCCTTTATCAGTATCCAGAATAGAAGCTTGATTAACATTTCCTGAATCATCAGTCAAATAATCATTAGGACCAGCATTAAACACTGAAAATTTCAAGACAGTTGTTTCTCCTGTTTTCATCTTGATTGTATTTCTTGATAAAGTCAAAGGCTCATCAGAACTTGCTTTTTGCGGTTCTCTTTCTCGGCTTGAGAGTTCATTAAGGTCGGTATTTACTTTTGAGAACATGGTTTTGACAAACATTAATACAAGCGATAAGACGACTATTGAGATTATTAGAATGACAATAACATTTGCAGACAACTCAATTCCTCGTTTGTTCATTTTAACACACGTATTGAGGATAAATTTACTCTGGAGAGCATTGTATTTAATTATTTCGATTTTTCGAGGGCTCGTAACGAACATAACAATAAATCTTTAGGCGTGAAGAATGGTGTAAAATAAAAAAGAGTGGGATTATTTATTTTTTAGAAAGTGTTGTTTTTTTGCGTTTGGATTGTTGGGCTATTTTTTTAAACTGCTTATCTTTTTATCTATCTGCTTGATAATCCGTGATTTATAACTATCCAAAGTCTTCAAAGCCTTAGGAGAAACCCTTGCTTTTATTTTACTCACTTTATTTTTAAGATTTGTTAATTCCTTAATGTTCTCTGCTGACTTCAATTTACTCTCATAAGGTATTAAGTGCAATTCAGTAAATTCTTCTATCTTTGACTTGATTTTTTTCCTCTTTCCTTTTCTTAAATATATCTCTGTATTATAATCAACTATTGCGCTCTCGCCCGCAAAAACAAAATAATTTATAAATATCGAAAGGAATCTTGTGTATATGAGCATAAATGAAATAAAAAAAATTGTAGACAAGATTGATGGTTGGTTAACAGATGAGGAAGGAGAATTTTTATATAACTTGGCAAAGAACTGTAAAGGCAAGGGTGTAATTGTTGAAATTGGCTCTTGGAAAGGCAAATCTACTATTTGGTTAGGAAAAGGTTCTCTTGAAGGAAATAAAGTAAAAGTTTATGCAGTTGATCCACATACTGGCTCTCCAGAACATCAAAAAGAAAATGAAAAGATATGGACATTTGAAGAATTCAAAAGAAATATTAAAAATGCGAAAGTTGATGATATAATTGTTCCGCTTGTTAAAACTTCGGAGGAATCTGCTAAGAATTTTAAGGAAACTGTTGAATTTATTTTTATAGATGGTGCTCATGAATATGAACTCGTAAAGTTGGATTTTGATTTGTGGTTTCCTAAGGTTATATCTCAAGGATTCATTGCATTTCATGATACAATTGTTTGGGCAGGACCTAAAAAAGTTGTAAGTGATTTAGTTTATAAATCAAAATATTTTAAGAATGTGGGTTTTGTGAATTCTATAACTTTTGCTCAAAAAGTAAAACAAAATTCTGTGAAAGATCGTATTAGAAGCTATTATGTGTTGTTATTGAAAAATTTATATGAATTTACTGGAAAATTGCACTTACCAAAACCAGTAATAAATTATTGGAAAAAAAATTAGTAATTCAACTTTCGCGGTCTTGGGCAAAAGTTGAGTAAATAAGTTTGTTCTAAACTCACATTTGTGTTCTAATCATTTGCCAGAAATTTCTTTATTAAATGCCATCTGGACGACCTGAAATAAATAACCACTCTCGGAGTGAATCTATTTAAAAACGAAATCGAGATATAAACAGGAATTAAACAAGGTGAATCATCACTTAGAAATAATTCGATCCTTCTCTTAAAAGTATCCTCAATATTAAAATACCTCAAAATTTCACTAAATCTATATTTATCATATCTCCAATCTATAGGTATCTGATATACCATGACAGGAATAGGCACTTCATACTTAAACTTCAGTTCAATAACGCGCGAAACTGGTTTGAAAATATCAGCTAAAAACAAAAGTGATAACCTTATATAATCATCATTGACATTGAACATATCCAATAGATTACCAATTGTTACAGCATTAAGTGAGAATCTAATATAAGGTATGCCCTCAAACCTTTTTTTCTCATGATTATAACCAATAGACAGAATTGCGGGATTTCCAATACTTAATAATTCCTCATTAAAAAGAGTCACAATATTATATTTCCTGAGTAGCATTTCTTTTATTTTGTCTAAATCAACAGAAATATTGCCAAACTCAAAATAGTACTCAATATTAACTTTGTCAGAATTCTTTATTTCCAGACCAATTCCAATAGGGCTGTACATCTCCATATCTTTAAATATCTGGCTCAATATCAATGAACTAATTAACCCAGATTCAATATTATCTTCCACTACATTGATTAACCTTTCTCTGAAATCTGGATTGTTTCTACATATTAAAATAAATCTTAATGCATCAAGATTCATGCTATCTTCTGCCATCTCTATCACAAAATCGTCAGTCTCTCCATTTATGAATGACCGATTCTCAACAAAGCCTGAGAGTGAGCTTACCATCCTATTGCAGGTATTATGGTTTACGTCCTTTATACTTAACAGCTTGTCAAAAAACTCTTTAAACATCCTGAAAGTATTGAAATTTGTAACATTGAGCAAATCCCTTTCTTCAATACCATAATTATTAAACTTGCATAACTTATTTAATTGACAAATATTGCATTTAGAAAATCTGTTCTCTAGTGATACTGTTGACCAGATACTATTAAATTGTTTACCAATTGACTCAAGATTATAGATTAGATAACAAAGCGGGAAATCAATGAAATTAAAGATAAAATCCACAGTTAAATCTTTAGACAGCTTATTGTATAACGCGATATAAGAGTTATAATTATTATCAAAATCAGCATCAAAAATTAAGAGATATTTTTGACTGTCCAGTCTCTTTAAAATTATTTCAAGATAAACCCTGCTTATATTATTTAATTTTAGTCTAATTTTATTCATACGCAATTAATAGAGATAAACTAGTATAAGTAATTGTTGCCGATTATTCAAAGAATCTGTCTAACAATTTGTAAGGTTCAATATCAATCTTCTTATCGAGAGTAAAAGAATTATAATAAATATTCAGATACGAGAAAGCATTATTCAGATCAGAGGATAAATTTTTCATTACCGAGAGTCTGGAATCGTTATTCATATTCGGGAATAGAATAAAGAAAAGGGATTTATCAGTATGATGCATGGATATGATGGCGTTTATCTTGTTTTTATCTAAAAAAGATTGCAACAGCTCGAGAATTAAATTTAGGGCGCACAGTGTTACTTTTCGATTGGGCGTCTTATAATGTCTATGGATATTTATAACCTTGACGCATCCTATGGAAAGAGTTGAATAAGGAAGCTTCTTAAGTTCTTGGGTAAGGTTATTAATGAATAAGTCGAATCTGTTAAATTCTTCATTGAAGAACTTATAGAAATGCCCTTTCCGAGTAATCAATCGTTCATATGACCCTTCTTCAACTATTTTTCCTCCTCCCAACACAAAAATCTTTTCAGTTGACTGAATTGTTGACAATCTGTGCGCAATTATTAGAATTGTCTTGTTCCTTTTGGAAAGTTCTTTTATGGTATAAAAAATATTCTTTTCAGATTCAGGATCCAATGATGCTGTTGACTCATCAAATAGCATAATCTGGGAATCTTTCAGAATCATTCTTGCCAATGAGATTCTTTGTTTCTGTCCTTCAGAAAACGTCATATCATTACTGCCTAATTCTGTGTCATATTTTTTTGGAAGTTTCATAATATGGTCATGTATATTCGCAAGTTTAGCTGCCTCTATTATTTCTTTCGTTGTTGCATCGGGTCTGCCATATTTTATATTCTCCTTGATAGAAGTACGCAACAAAATTGGCTCAACATCTGCGATTGCAATATGCTTCCTTAAATCTTCCAATCTTATTTTCTGAATATCCACTCCATCGATTAATATTTTTCCATATTTTGGGTCATAAAATCTATATGCCAAATTGAAAATTGTTGATTTTCCACAGCCGCTTGGTCCAACAAGACCATAGACAATCCCGGGATCAAGTTGAAATGATAATCCTTTCAGTACTGGTTTTTTATCGTATCCGAAATAGACTTTCCTGAAAGTCAAGATACCCTTAACCTTAGGCAGAACTATAGGATTCTTTGCTTCCTTAATCGTTTTCATAGAATCCATCAGGCGTGAAACCCGCTTTACTGAAACAATATTTTGCTTAATCCCCCTATAAATGCCCGCAAGGTTGCTGATAGGAGCACTAATCAGAGTAAGATAACTAACAATTGCAAAAAGCTCCCCTATTGTAAGATTTTGATTAATTACAAAATACCCTCCAATCAGCAAAATGAGGATATAATTCAATGAATTAAGAAAAACTACAGACGCATCTGCTAAAGTTTCTATCAATATAACACTCAGCCCTGTCCTTCCAAGCTCATTTGCTTTTGTGCTAAAAGTTTGTTGCTCTTCTTTTTCCTTGTTAAAAATATTAATTAATTTATAATTCTGTAGTCTCTCTTGGATGTAGTCTATGAAATTGCTTATCACTATTTTTAGCTTCTCAACTCTCTTCTCAAGAATATTCCCGAAGAATCTTTGTATCAATAGAATTAATGGGAACGAGATAATGATAAAGACAACAACTTTCCAATTTATGAAAAAAAGAATTCCTAAAATGTAAATGATATTAAAAATAGTTAACGGCATCTTCTCTGTTATGGTTATCAGATAATAAATCACGTTGTCTGTATCCTCTCTTATGGTAGTCAGAATAGTGCCAATATCTTTTCCCTTAATTGACTTTATAGAGGAATTAGTTATCCTGTTAAAAATGTCATTAAGAATGCTGATATTTATCTTGATAGTAATAAGACTAATAATATAAGAATCCACAATGCTTAATATTGTTAAGATAACTAGCAACAAAACTAAAAATAATATCATTTTTACCAATTGTCCTGTACTCTGCTGAGGGAGAACTTCATCAATCAAGATTTTAGTAAGAAATGGAGTTAAATAGAACAATGCACGTATTATTAACGATAATAGATAATGAATTATATAACCCTTCTTATGCTTAGTTAAATATCCAATATACCTAGAAAATTCTGATTTGGACTTTTTCATTACAGCATTTCGCTTATTGTAATCTACTTTAGATTTTTTTGCCTGATTTTATCAATTATTGCAGGAAGAGCATTTGCAGTGTTGTTTCTTGCATCATTCCCGCAAAAATTTATTCCCTAAGATGCTTGCATTCATCTGACCATTAACATCTATAGAAATAGCGGTATAAAGTATGGCTTGGAAAATTAGCAGATTTTTATTTGCGGACTGCAACGCATCAGCCAGTCTATTGTCACCACCTATATCTCTTACCCATTTAACAATATCATTTGGATTGACGGTATCTTTGTACTTCTCAAAATCTTTGTTGATAACATTGAACATGTGCGCAAGGCAGTATACCCTCTCTCCGTCAGGCAGGATAAATTCTTTGCCTTTGGGCACAGGGAAAAATAGATCAAAGTTGACTTTATGGTATGCAAGATAATCAATTCCAAATATGCTGGAAGCCATCTGCCTAGTAAAATCCAGAGTCAATGCAGTGTATAATATAGATATTACCTTGGTTACATCTTTCTCAGCCTGGCGCAGTGCATCAGCAAGAATAGGCGCATCAAATACATCATTAACCCATTTATAAATATCCTCAAGATTTACATCCTTAAAATATTCGTAGCCATATCTGGCAACAAGGTGGTATAAATGAAGGAGATTACTTATTTTGCTTCCATTAGGCATAATAAATTCTTTCCCAGGTTCAGCCAATACAATTAAATCTTCTGTATATGTATTCATTTTCACCTCAATTTTTTTACTTATTGGCTATTTCTCTCATTTGGATTATAAAACGTTTTCTTATTACTTAATAATCGTAACAGAGACCATTACTTTAATCCAATCGGGGTTTACAACAAGAAAAAGTTTTAAATATGAGCTTAATTTAGTGTCCAAAAAGATGGATGTAATCCAACAGGGATAATAAAATTAGATTTTAATGAGGTGAAAAATGGAAGATAAAAAAGTTATCATGACAGAAGGCATAGAGATACAACAGATAGATAATGATGCTCTTGTGTTGGAACCAAAAAGCATGGCATTCTACAAATTGAACGAGACTGCAAAAGAGATATTAAATTATTGTGACGGTAAAAATACTGTGCACAACATTGCTGAATTGATTGCGAAGAATTATGAGATGGATTCTGATGAGGTTTTGAAGGATGTGATTGAACTTGTAGGAAATCTACAGGAGATTAATCTTGTTAAACTAATTTAATCTCGGAATGATTAATGAAAAAGATATTAATTACATCACCAATACTGGATGCAGATGAAACGCTTGTTCATGTTTATCAATTCTCTAAGCGGTTTAATGTCTATCCCTATTTCGCAAACTATCTCTTCCATCTAAGGATGTTTGAGAATGGAATTATAGAAGAACTAAACAAAAAGGGATTTATTATTGAGTTTTTGGATAGCAAAAAAATAAGTGATATATCTTATGCTAAGAGAGCAATTAAAGATGCCTCTATGATATTCCATGATACTATAACTTTCATGGTATCATTCTCTAGATACTTAAATCATCTTGAGGGCATAACCAAATTAGAGGAAGAACTAAAAGCTCTTTTGTCCGGATACTTAGAAAAGACAGATTACAGACCATATCATCTTAATAAAGACTCTTTTGTTGATTTGCATAAACCCTTGTTTTCAAAGAATATCTATCATCTTATTGAAGGCACAGATATTCTGTTCCCAAAAACATATTGTTCAACCAAAGAAATCAAATATCCTTGCATTGCGAAAAAATTAGACGGATTCAGAGGAAGAAATATCTTTTTACTAAATTCTAATGATGATATAGTTGAAAAAAATCTTAATACAGATGAATATGTCTTTCAGGAGATTATTGAGGGACCATCAGATATACCTTTTTATTTAATATTTGTTAAATCCCTTGGCATGCATTTTGCAAAAGGAGTTATTAGCTTAAGCTATGAAACTAAAAAATCAGAGACTATCGCAGTTCAGAATTATGGGAAGAGGGACTTTATAGAAATATACATAGAACCACCTGAACAATTTAATCAAGAGCATGAAAAGGTAATGGAAAGAATTAATCTAAACAAAGATTTGACTATTCCGTCATCTTTATATCAGCAATTTCTGAAGGTAAGTAAGTTTTTTTCAGAAAGAGGCGTGCATAATTGCACCTTTGATTTCATTATGGGAAAAGATGGGAAATTCTATTTCTTAGAGGCGAACAGGAATTACACAATCAGCAGTTTATTGCCAAATCTAATTTTAAAAATCAAAAGATCAACTGAAAGGAAAAAATTGTATAGAAAAGCTGCATGTGTTATGGCTGAATCATATGCCTCTGTAATTAGGAATTCAAAATGATTTGGCAGATTTGATGAACAGTAATCGAGAATAAAGGTAAAGTTTATTAATAAGTTATGTATAGGGAGAGTTATAATATACATTTAGTCAATTAAGAAATATTAAGGAGGGGACAACAATGGAAAAAAAAGCATATAAGAAGCCATTAATAGTAAAACTTGTAAACGGACTCGAAGATACACCTTTTGCAATGGCATGGTGTAGCTGTTATGGTGTTGGCTGCAAATAAAAGGTATCTGCTAACAGCCTCTCCACGACAAGATTATTAGAAACAGGTAGTTTTATTTATAAAATTTTATTCTAATTGAGGTGAAATAGTATTAGTAATATTATAGAATTTGAACAAAATGGCATGAAGTATTATTTCTTTCCATTTACAAAAAGAGTAATTAATATTCCAGAAAAATTTCTGGAAATACAATCCATCATTGTTACAAAGTTCCATGAATTGATTGAGATTGAGAAACAAAAAAATCAGAAGAGATATAAGGAGGACTTTAACCAATTTATTGCAGGGCAGAAGAAAGTATATTGCCCAACTTCCTTATCTATAGTTGTTACTAATTCATGCAACCTTAATTGTACTTACTGCTATTCAAAGATAGAAAGGAAGAATGATATGATTTCGATAGATAAGGCAAAGACGGCTATTAATTTTCTTATAGAAAACGCCAAATTAAAATCCCAAAAAGAGATAGAGGTAGAATTTATAGGTGGAGGCGAGCCGACTCTTGGATTTGAGACTATCAGGGAAATAATCAATTATGCCAAGGAAAAAAGCATTCCTGAGAGTATAACCTCAAATTTCTATTTAATTACCAATGGCTATTTTAATCCTGAATTGAGAGATGAGATATTTAATCTATTCAAGTCGATACAATTCTCGATTGACGGATTTCAAAGTCAGCAGATAATTCAGAGAATAAACGGAGCTAAAATTAATGACCCACTCCTCGTTTATAAAAATATCCAGAATTTTACGAACAGAAATGCATCAAAGGTAAAAATTAATACAGTTGTGACTAATTCAAATCTAAATATACTTGTTGATTTATGCGAATATTATCACAAAGAACTTGGATGTACAAACATAAGGTTCGAACTTATGAAAGATACCTCAATTTCGAAAACAGTGAAATACAACTATCAGTCCATACTTGAAAATTTTAAAAAAGTATTGAAATATGCAAAAACAAACAACATCCAGATAAAAGTTAGTGGACCTGATATAGATAAAACTGGTTTTGTGTATTGCGGCACTCATTCAGGAGAACCGATGTTTTTAACACCTGATGGGATTATCAAAGCATGTATTGAACCTGTATATAATAAGACCCAAAGTGACCTTCTAATAGGAGAAATTAAAGATAAGGTGAGTGTAGATACAAAGAAAGTCGAATTCTTGACCAAAAGAAATGTATTCACTGTCAATGACTGCAAAGTCTGTGAAATAAGATTTAATTGCAAGGGACAGTGCTCAAAATACTATTATGAGAGGAATGGCAACTACACTTCAATCAATGACCCTGAGAAATGCGATTACAACAGACAGATACTTAAGGAAATGATTGTGAATAAGTTAGAATGAGAACACTCTTAATATACCCAGCATCAATCTCGGATTATTCTAATAAGCCCTTCTATATTCCAGCTATTGCATTATTATCGGGCATAATTAGGAATGCAGGTCATCCTACTAAGTTTCTTCAATTTCTCACTTCTGATTTTGAAGCAAGATTTTCAGGCGCCATACATGAGTTCAATCCTGATATTATTATGATATCTATCAATGTTGAGCAGGTAAAAAATGCAAAAGAAATATTGTCATTTTTAAATATGAATTATCCGGAAATAAAGGTTTTGATAGGTGGACCGCAATCTACCATAGCACCTGAAGAGTTTTTAAGGGAGTTCAAAAATATATACGCAGTCGTCATTGGCTTCTGCGAATCAATTATTAATGACCTGCTATACTCAATATCAATTAAGGAATACTACCTGCCAATTAATAATGTCTGGTACAATAGCAAGGAAGGTACCCTCAAGAATAATATAATTTATTCCGAATTTGAGGATAAGCCATGGCTGCCGGATTTAGAAGTATTCAGAGAGCAGATAGAGATGATAGGCGAGAAAGAATTTGCAAAGACAATATGTTTTGTCGGGAGCAGGGGATGTCCGTTTACCTGTACCTATTGTTTTGAGTCAGGATATGCCAAAGTTTTCAATTCAAAAAATCGTATTACAAAATATAAAAAAGTTGATAATCTCATCCTTGAAATATTACACCTCAGAAAACAGCTCAATTTTGAATATGTAAATTTTTACGATAATATCTTCGGATTAAACAAAGTTTGGCTTAGAGAGTTCATGGAGAAGTATACAAAACATATCGGATTGCCCTATATGTGCTTTAATCATTTTGATTGTTTGGATGATGAGAAAATTAATCTCTTAAAAGAGTCAAATTGCGACACAATGGTTCTCGGTCTTGAGTCTGGGAGCGAATCCCTCAGAAAATCTATCCTCAACAGGCATATCACTAATAGCCGTATAAGGGAAGTGGGTTCTAAAATCAGGCAGGCAGGTATTAAGTTGATAACATTCAATATGATTGGTCTGCCATACGAAACAGAAGATGATATTATTCAGACAATAAAGCTAAACCATGATCTAAAAGCGTATCCATGGATATACATATATCAGCCTTATAAATATACAACCCTCTTTGATACATGCAATGAGCAGGGTTTATTATATTATGAAGAAACCGAAGAATTATTTAAGATAAGGAATCCTACTATTTCTGAAGATAAGGTCAAATTATATTTTAGTTTGTTTAGGGAACTTGTTAAAACCCCTGATGCAGTTTCACTTGTTAAAATCAGGACTAACGAATGCCATCAAAAAAGACAGGAAAAGATTGTAGGGAACGATATATTACCGGTTTCTTAGGTACACCTATTATCAAAAAATGGTTTTCTGACAAGAATATTCCATTATATGTTCCATACATACTTTTAAAGAAGAATTTCAATTCATCTTTGCTCTTGTCTTACGATCGCTTATTCCATGAGATTCAGGGTATAATTGCAACAAAAAAAACTGAGCTTAAAGAGTTATTGGAGAGTAGATATAATATTAAAAACCTCAAAGAAACTAATCTTCTTAGATTAATAGTTGCGTATGAGTTATTATCAAAGGATAAGCTAATCTCAGAGTTGCTCAGTTCGCAAACGGCAGATGTTGTTCTGAAGGGAAGAAAATCATTGAATGAATTATTTTATGTCAGTTACTTTAATAGAAAAAGAATATCAACTCTTGATATATTTGAGTCTCTTGAGAGATGTGCCAAGGTGAAAAACAATCAAGAGGGTAGAGAAGAAAACATGGAATTCCGTCTATTTTTGGAGAAGCTCAATCAAATTTGTTTCTCAAGGAATTATATTTTCTCGCTTAGAAAATTAAGGCAGACATTATTGGATAACGCCAAAGAACTAAATGGAAATATTGCTGTAAATTTTATTGCCTGTATCATGGATAATCTGAATATTGAAGATATATGCAAAAAAGACATTCTAAAAATCGGCACATTGTCAAAATCTGTTCTCAATGATATTACAATAGGGAACGAAACCAAATGCTGTATTGGATGCGGAATGGATGAGGATTGGACAATAGGACCTTATTTCGCGGACACAAATACTATTTTGTTTGAGATTTGGATAGGCAATAAGAGAGAAGGTCTAATAATAAGTTTTATATCTAAGACTGGTGAAGAGGATGCTTTACTGGTTAACTCAATAGAATGCACTGAGAGATTAAATAATTTCCCAGATATAGAATATGCCATCATTGATTTCTTAACTTATTTTAAAAAAAGATTCTTTTTCGATAAAGTGTTAATCAATTATCTAGATTATCAGCAGATATTAAGAAAACTCAGGAACAGGATATCCTCTTATAAATCAATGAGTGTATCAAAGACGCATACAGTTCCCTTTGACATTTATACTGATTGTTTCGATAAAAAAGGAGATTATAAAACAATCAAGAAATTTATGATTCTATGAGGACATGACAAATATTAAGAGGATTAAAATATGGAGTTGATTATTAAAAATATCTCGGAGATGGATTTGCCTGAACTATTGGATTTCATTTTTTTAGCAATGCAACCTGAGATTCAAAACAAGAAATCCTTCTCAAAGAAAGGAAAAGATATCATAGAAAAAGGTTATATGGATGATTTAAGATTATGCACGAAAAAGGTTGATAAAATAATCCAATATCCTAAAAAGTTTTCAATGCTGTTTGTTTATCAGCATGAGAGACTGATTGATAAGGCATATTTTCTAATGCCTAATGTCATATTTTTAGGCAATTCATTCTCAACATTTCCTTTTACGCATGAGTATATCCATCTCAGATTAGGAAGGGATTGGCAGACGGAGAATATTATTAAGGATAGAATCTCTTTTATTCAGAAACTTGAAACAAGATTTGAAGCCAACCTGCTGCTGACACTAGAGCAGTTATTGGTTATTACATTGCATTGTATTATAGAGGATTTGGATTTAGATAGAACCAAAAAATACCTTTATGGCAATAATCTTGGCATCTTTTCAGTGCATATTTTGAATTCTCTTGAGAAAATAAAGAAAGAAAACACCGGATTCTTCAATATTCTTGATATAATTGTAAATATATTCCTTAAAAAGCTGAAAGATATTCTTTGAGGTATACGTCGGATTTTTTGGAATGCCATTTATTTCTATAAAGTAGTTACTAAAATAGAAATATTTATATAGACAAGCTAAAAAGTTAGTAATTATGAGAGGGGGCATAAGTAGAATAGTACCAAGAAGAGATTTTATCGGAATTGTGGGTCTTGGACTTGTAAATCTTTTTGGGATGGGAGATAAAGAACTATTAGCCAATTCTCAGCCGACAGCGCCTGTTTCAAGTAGAGAACCCTATGTCAGATTAGGAACATCTAATGAATCATATGATATTTTAAAGGAACTTGAATCAAAAGGCAGAGAGCAAAGAAGGGAACTTATAGAAGATTATCTAAAATCCAACGGGATGGATTATTTTTTGCATAGATACAGTGTAAGGGAGCAACAGTCTAATGGATGGAACCAAGGTGCAAATATTGTTATACCGCCGTCTGGAAAGGATCTTGAATTAATTGTAGGGTGCCATTATGATATAGTTGAAGGTACTCCTGGGGCAGATGATAATACATCTTCTGTAGCAGTACTATTAAATTTTGCCAGACAATTTAAGGACGCAAAAAATTTAGGTGTTAGGTATATCTTTTTTGACCAGGAAGAAGATGGCTTGATTGGTTCCACTGCATATTCAAATCAGATTCCCGTCGGAAATGCTATTGGATTCTATAACCTTGAAGGAACAGGAGTTGGTGATAGCGTGCTAATCTGGGGCGCAAGAGAAGGCAGCAGATTAATTGAGCCATTAGTACAGCAGACAAAGGAGGCTGGACTGGAATCTTATAGTATAAGAGATGCTCCAATCATTTTTGGTGCTGATCATTTTCCATTCTCAGAGAAAGGTGTTGACGCATTAACTTTTGGGCTAACATATAAATCAGACATAGAAGCTTATTATCGCTTAATAGAAGATGCACATAGACTAACCCAAGATGAGTTTATGAAGGGGATAGGGAAAATAGTTGAAAATTCAGATAAATATAGTCATATTCATCAACCTACTGATAGATCTGCCAATGTAGATCCAGATAATCTAAATAGGGTCGGTGATATACTCTACAGGACAATTACGGCAATAGATTCTGGCATATCAAAATAATTATGATATAGGGCATATTGGTTATATTTTCTTGCAGCCAAGAAGTATAGGAAGTATTTTGTAGGACTTCTTCCATAATCTTTTTCCCATAAGTTCTGCTCTTTTGCTGGCAAAAATGAACTGTGTTTCCCTGGAACTAATTTCGTCATATCTTTTATTTGCTCTGTTATTGTAGATATGTCCTATTATTTCATGATCCATACAACTTTGATTATATAACTCAAAGAACTCTTCTGACTTTAAGTATGACAATGTTCTGAAGATAATTATTAATTCATCAGTGCTAAAGCAGGCATTCCTAAGGCAGTCCATTGCATAATGCAATCCATTGCTGGATAGATTTCTGGAATAAACAATTAGAAGTATTCTATTTTTATAAAATAAGCAATATCCGAAGAGATTTAATTTATCATGAATTATTTCTGATACTCTTATCTCAATGCTTGTGTTTATACTATTTAATATACTCCGATTGTATCCAAACTTGATTGCTGTATCTATTGTATTACTTTTCCATCTCTCGATATCAGATATTGTGATTAGTCTCATAATTAATGTCTTTTCCTATATATTGAATATGCCGTAGTAAGGATGAAAGACTCTCCTTCCATTGCTCTTATTAAGTTCAAATTGAATAATCTCCTTTAATATCTCAACCTTGGTTACATTAAAGAATATGTGCTCTCTTCTATCAATTCCTTGATTAAAAAAACCATTATCATACATATCTATCCCAAATATTTTCGAAAAAATCGAAACGCGAACTTCATCAATTGCTAATTCAGGTATTTCCGTTTGTGAATATCTCTCAAGAAATTTTCTGCAGAATGCACTTCCAGGGAATATGCACGAGTAATACTGATTAGCATAATTAAACTTATCTTTCACATACAACAACAATTCAAAAAACTCATTTGTTGTCTGATCAAAAAAGCCACTTCTCCTAATCTCATCAATGCTGATTTTCTCTTTTGGAGCTGGATTCTGGATATATGAGTAAATCTTCTGAATGTATTTAAGTTCATCTCCTTTGATTTCAAGTAGTTTAAAGAGGTAATCATCAACAGGTCTTAATCTTGTTAATCCAACTCCATTAGCAGGAATCTTTTGGTATATCTTATCAATCGGGGACAATAGTAGAAGATCCCATTCTATAAGGTGGAGTATATCAAACGGAATTTTTCTCCCAATATCAATATACCATTGGCGCATTGCCAGATCGCCATTTGCCCATTTCCATCTTTTGCCCTTATTTTTGATGTAATATATCCCATCGAGTTTATTTAGTTTGGATTCTGCTTCGTCCGCCTTATCAGGCTCCCCTCCATACATGCCAAATATTTGTATTTCGGGATTTAACTTTTTCAGGAGATAAAGTCGATTTTCACAAATATCAAAATGATCGTGAAATCTGAATAGAATTATTCTTTTCATCAATATAATCTGATATTGGATAAGTATTAATAATTTTTCTGTTTCCTGAAGACATGATTCCGCATAACTGAAAAGAATTTTATTTGAAAAATTCAACTTGTATATTTTAGAGAGGTTTGAATAATCTCTCCAAACCTTATATCCCCGCCTCTAACCGTCTTCCTTCCTGCATGTTTCGCCATCTTGACAGCATCCTTAGAAATCTTTACTGCATAATCTTCAACCAAATTCCTCATCTTTATCAGTCCATCATGGGAGATTCTTTCCACTCCTGATTTTTTTGCTATTTTTTCTATTGCTGATAATGAAATGTGTTTTTTCATTTTTCATCTCACCGAATTTTATTTGATTAAATTAAAATAATTTCATTGCTTCTTCTGGCGTTATTATTTTTATATTCTGAAATTGCCCGATCTTTAAAAGATGCTTATCACTGCTAACGACATAATCCACATTCCCTTCTTTGGCACATTCTAAAATTGCATTATCGTCAGGATCATCAATTACGGCATTCAATTTTACTCTTGGAGAGATTATAGTAGAGATAGAAATAATTTTTCCTATAGTTCTTTTCATTTCTAAGTTTTTACCTTTAACCTTTTCCTGTATCTCCTTATAATTCAATACTTCAGAATATTCTTTGATGATTTCCTCCGATAATATAAGTTCAATTTCTTTGGATTCTACTTTAGTGATTATCTTATCTGATGCACCTGACCAAAATGTCGCCGAGATTAATACATTTGTGTCAACGGTTATTTTCATTTTCTGCTTTTTCTGAATCTTTGCACTATTTCAGGGGCATCTTCTTCATTCATTCCTGATTTTTTTGCCGCTTGTTTGAGAGGCTTTGTTATTTCTGCAAATGTCTGCTCAGTTACTTTTTTTATCATCAGGGTTTCGTTTTCTGTAAAAAACAATATTTTTGTCCCTTCTTCAAGTCCAAGTTGATTTCTAATATCCGCAGGTATTGCTACCTGTCCTCTTGAGCTTATTTTCCCGATTTCTATTATTGATTCCATTTTTTTCACCTGTTTATTTTATAAGATTAGTAAGATGTATCTTGTATTTAAAGTTTTCTAGAATATTAACCTCATGCCAACCCAAACCTCTCTAATGTTTTCTTTGTTACAGGCTTCTTAACCTTTGTCTCAGCAGTTCCTTCCCTGAAATGCTTTGCGACAATAAATCTTTAGGCGTGAAGAATGGGGAAAGATTGATATATACACTGTTAAATAAATTCTATGCATGAAACTTCTGCTCCTTCAGCCGAGAGGACCATTGTATAAAAATAAGACTGGTTCATTCAAAAAATCTCTAATGTATGCCCCTTTAACTCTTACTACATTAGCTGCTCTTGTCCCACCTGAATTAAATGCGGAAATTAAAATTATTGATGAAGGAGTTGAAGATATAAATCCAAGTTTAGAAGCTGATTTAATTGCTATAACTGCCATTACAGGTACTTCCCGAAGAGCATATAAATTTGCAGATAGATTCCGGTCAAGAAACATTCCAGTAGTTATGGGTGGAGTACATGCAACTCTAGTGCCAAATGAAGTTGCAGAACATGCGGATTCTGTTGTAGTTGGTTACGCAGAAGAAAATTGGCCTCAATTGTTAATGGATTTTAAAGAAGGGAAAATGAAAAAATTCTATTATCAATCTCCAAATCATTCTTTGGCAAATATGCCTTTTCCAAGAAGGGACATGCTTAAGAAAAATGGTTATACTACTATCTATAGTATAGAAGCAGCACGTGGATGTTTAAACAATTGTGATTTCTGTGTTGTTCCTACAGCATGGGGCAGAAAATTATATCAAAAACCTGTAGAAAATGTTATAGCTGAAATTAAGCATATGAAAGCTAAGCATTTAATTTTCCTGGATTTAAGTCCCACAGAGGATGTAGATTATGCAAAGAAACTTTACAGTGCAATGATACCTTTAAAATTGAAGTGGTTTGGTCTCTCAACTACAAAGATATACCATGACAATAAGCTTTTAGAATTAGCAGCAAGAAGTGGGTGCAAAGGTCTGTTAATAGGTTTTGAAAGCGTTGATCAAACTACACTAAAAAATGCTAATAAAGGGTTCAATAATGTATCGCAATATTATGATTTAGCTGAGAGATTACATAAACATGGAATAGCTATAAATGCTTGTTTTGCATTTGGTTTTGACAATGATGATAAGGATACTTTTAAGAAAACAGTTGAATTTGTGCAAAAGGCAAACATAGATTTGCCAAGATATGCCATATATACCCCATTTCCGGGAACAGCAGTTCATAATAAGCTAAAAAGCGAAGGTAGGATAATTGAAGACAATTGGTCGCTATATGATGCTCAACACTGTGTATTCAAACCAGCACAAATGACCCCTCAAGAATTGGAAGATGGAGCAAGATGGGCTTGGAAAGAAACTTACAAATTACGTTCTATATTTAAGAGATTGACTGGTGCTCGAACTCTTACAAAAATAACTTTACCTCTAAATCTTGCATATAGATATTATGCAAATAATCTTCACAATTATACAAAGGAAAGAATGCTAGAGGATTTAGACGTATGAAATTAACAATAATTCAGCCTGCAATCGGAAAAAAATCCGATGATGAATATGTAAGGACATGGCAGATGGAGCCAATTGCTCCTGCATTGATCGCAGCACTTACTCCCAAAGATACAGAAATAAGATTTTTTGACGACAGGGTTGAGAAGATTGATTTTGATGAGAAGACTGACCTTGTGTCAATGCCTGTTGAGACTTTTACAGCAAAAAGGGCCTATCAGATTTCCGCTGAATTCAGGAAAAGAAATATTCCTGTTGTTCTTGGCGGGATTCATCCTACGATGCTTCCTGAAGAAGCGGCAGATTATTGCGATTCTGTTGTAGTCGGAGAAGCTGAAAGCATTTGGAAAAATGTAATTGAAGATTTCAAAAAAGGTAGACTTCAAAAATTTTATCATGGCGGAAAATCCATGTTTGAAGGAGTTATCCCTGACAGAAGTATTTTCAGAGGAAAATATTATCTTCCGATTGCTCTTGTTGAAACAGGGAGGGGATGCGTTTTTTCATGCGACTTCTGCTCAATTTATGCAATACATAACAAGACACACAGAAGAAGAAATGTAAATGATATTGTTGCTGAATTAAAAGGGCTGAAACAAAAAACTGTTTTTCTTGTGGATGATAATATCACGGCAAATGCAGTAGCAGCAAAGGAGCTTTTCAGGGCAATTAGACCACTTAAAATTAAATGGGTAAGTCAGGCAACAATAAATATTGCATACGACGATGAATTAATGAGGGAGATGAGGGATTCAGGATGCATCGCCCTTTTGATAGGATTTGAAAGTCTTAATAAGGAAAACCTTAAGCTGATGAATAAAAGCTGGAACATTGGAATTGAAACTTACAGAAAAAATCTCAGAAAGATTAGGGAATATGGATTCTGCCTTTATGCTGCATTTATTTTCGGGTATGACTATGACAATGAAAAAATATTTAATGAAACGCTTGAATTTACAATTCAGGAAAAGTTTTTCATTGCAGCATTTAATTACATTATGCCTTTCCCCAATACTCCTCTTTACAAAAGATTTGAAAAAGAAGGAAGACTCAGATATAATAAGTGGTGGCTTGACAGGAATTATTATTTCGGCGATGTCGCATTTATTCCAAAATCTATGTCTTCTGAAAAGCTTCAGGACATGGTTCATGCTATCAGGAAGAAATTTTATAGAATAAGTGCAATAATTAGAAGGGGAATGGAATTTAAGGCAAATTCCAAAGATATTTATCGTATTGGATTGTTTTATTACCTGAATCTTGCATTGAGAAAGGAGATCTATCAGAAAAAAGGAATTCCTATGGGCGATGACAATATCGATGTTGAGAATTTTAAGTTGTTATCTCCTGAATTAAAAAGCAATAATCATACAATCTCCTGATAATAAAATGAAAGAGTTTATCATACGGCTTGCAGAAAAAAAAGATGATAAAATAATCAATGATATTCTATCTGCAAATGAGATGAGAGGAAGCATCTGGATTTCTTATAGCAGACATCCGAGCTATCTTGATTCCCTGAAAATTCACGGAAAGGATAATAAGGTCATAGTTGCTGAAGAGAAGTTTTCTAAAAATCCGATTGCATTTGGAACTAGAAGCATTATTCCTGCTTTTGTAAATGGAAAAATTGAGAATGTCGGATACCTCAGCAACCTGAGAATCTGCAGCGATTACAGGGGTAAAGGAGTTTTAAGTGCAGGGTATAAATATTTGGAAGAGATATGCAGGAGGGATAAAATCAGGCTTTATTTTTCAACTGTTGTTGAGAGCAATATTACTGCAAGAAATATCTTGACAGGAAATAAGAGCTATCTTCCGTTTTATAATGACATAGGAAAGTACATTACATTTGCGTTTTCCAAGAGGGCATTAAATAAAAAGCCAAAACTAAGAATTGCGAGAGGAGACAAATCCTCAATTCCTAAGATAGTAGAATTCCTTAATGAGAACAGCAGGAAGAAATTTTTGTTTCCGTATTATACTGAGGAAGATTTTTCAGGAAAGGATTCTTTTGAGGATTTTACAGCTAAGGATTTTTTTATTGCGTTTGAAAATGAAAGAATAATAGGAGTTCTCGGAGTCTGGAACCAGAAAAGATTCAGGCAGATAATTATTTCTGGATTTTCTCTCTCTGTAAAGTTTCTAATGCCTGTTTATAATGTTATTTCAGGATTTTACCGCCTGCCAGATATTCCTAGAAAAGATTCAATCATTAATTTTTCCTATATCAGTTTTGTTTCAGTAAAAGATAATAATCCTGAAATATTCAGAGACCTCCTTTATGCAGCAGGAAGACATGAAGACAACTCTGAAATATTTTTTTCAGGACTTCATGAAAAAGATTCTCTTAATTCAGTATTTTTGAAAATTCCGTGCTTCAGGTTTAACAGCCGGCTTTATCTTGTCAGCTGGGATAAAAAAAACATTAATTATTATAACAAAACAGATACACCTTATGTAGAATTATCAAGAGTTTAATATGAAAAAGAACAATGCTAAAAGGAAAAATAATCTCAATAAGCGAAATAGCCAAGGATGATATGGAAAGGATGTTATCCCTGCTGAATATTTATTTTGATAATGTCAAAAGAAAAAATTTCCTTAGGGATATTAATGAGAAGAATTTTGCTATTGTTATGCATGATTCTGCAAATCTTCTTCAGGGATTCTCCACTATTGAATTAATCAGGGATGAGATTGACGGGATAAGGATTAACGCTGTATTTTGCGGTGATACAATTATTCATGAAGCTTATCATGGAACTAGAGAGCTTCCAAGAATAATCGGAAATTATCTAATGGAACTTCATCTTAACAATCCTGACTTTAAGACATATTTGTTTTTAATTTCAAAAGGATATAAAACATACATACTTCTACCGAGATATTTCAGAAAGTTCTATCCTTCATATAAAGGAGGATTTCCTGATTTTGAAAAAAAAGTCATTGACAAGCTTGCATCAGGGAAATTTAAGGAGTGGTATGATAAAACCAAAGGAATAATAAGGATTCCTGATAATTATTTTCTTAAGTATGGTAAGTATCATATCACAAAAGAGCTGATGAAAAATCCTGACATAGCATTTTTTTTAAGCTCAAATCCCGGATATGTTAAAGGTGAAGAGATTGCATGCCTTACCGAGTTTTCAGTTGAGAATATAAGTTCTTTGTTCGCACAGGTTTTGGATATTAAATGCGGTGTTGAATAAATAAAAGGGCATTTTTTTCTTTGGGTTAATTGTTAGTTACATCTT
>ORJL010076347.1_pt1 | contig 22595 bp, 23 predicted proteins | sample 1779941 | NCBI WGS metagenome assembly ORJL01 (sample SAMEA104232317, study PRJEB22302) | groundwater metagenome | biome: forest; feature: aquifer; material: groundwater | place: USA | collected 2011-08-07 | depth 5.8 m
AAGAACAAAAAGAATATAAATAGAACTTGTTTTTTACCATTAAAACATTAGGCGGTGAAGAAAATGAGTTTAGGTTTAGAAAGTCCAGAAGAAGAATGTAAATTAATTTTAGAACACTTAGTTATGGTCTATCGATCATATGAAGAAATGTTTTTTGAGGGAAGAATTCCTCTTGATGATTATCTTAGCCAATTAAAAGATGCTATTGTGGTAGTACCAGTACACGAATTTTATCAGAGATTACAGGATAAAGGGAAGATATCCAGAGACGATGCCAAGGGATTACTTCAAGAGAGAACAGCTTATCTTAAGAGAAGAGAAAAAGAATTAAAATTATATGCAAAAAAACATAATTTGAGAGTAGATTAAACAATACGTTTTTTGTGCAAACAAAGCCATTAACGAAGCTGGTGTGATTTAAATCAATACTTTCCCTTCTCTGACCGCCTGCTGGACTATGCCTATTTGTTTCTTTTTCTTCTCAAATTCTTCAGGAGTATAACACAAAGGCTCAATTTCAATCAGCCCATCCCATAATTGAGCTACATTACCTACCCTTTTCGGCCACTTTATCTCTTTAAACTTATCACTGACTATTAATAGGTCAATATCGCTGTCGATAAGATTATCTTTCCTGGCCCGACTGCCAAACAGAATCATCTTTTGCGGGGAATACTTTAGCTCTATTTTCTTCCGAAAAGAATCCATCCATTTTCCAACTAGCTTATTTGTGATTTTAACCACTTTAAGACCTCTTTAGTTTTCTTAAGATATTCTTTAGCCATCTCCTTATCATATAAATCTTTTGGCAAGCCATAAGCTGCATCAGGATATCTTGTAGTCACAAATTGGGGAGTGAGTTCGCGGAGAAATTTAAAGAATTCTGGGGGTAACTTAACTTCAGAAGCGAGGTAAATTAAAGAATGAGTTAGGCCTGGACCTTGTTCTTTTTTATGAATAAATACTGCTTTCAGCCCTTTCTCTACAGCCTGCTGACAAAGAAATACAACTAGATGATATTTCTTAATAGAATGATTCTTTTCGGCACTATCAAAATCATCTTCAGCTTGCAGCCACCAATTATTTACTTCTTCACGCATATTTTAAATAGTAATCATTGGTTATTTAAACATTTCGGAAAGTTTAAAGAAGAAGGCAAGAATCTTTAAGTAAATTATAAAAATAAGACATTTATTTAAAGAATAAAATGCTAGACAAAATATTCGGCAAGAAAATTGAATTTAAAGAGTTAAGAAAAGATTTTCCTTTCTTAGACAGAAAAATAAACGAGCAGCCGATCATCTATTTCGATAATGCCTGCATGTCCATCCGCCCAAAACAAGTCTTGAAAAAGATGGAAGAATATTATTACAAATATTCAGGCTGTGCAGGAAGAAGCAATCACCAGATCTCTAGAGAAGTTGAAGAAGCGGTAGATGAAGCCCGCGGAAGGATAGCTAATTTCTTCGGAGCGAAAAAAGAAGCGGTAATCTTTACCAAGAACTGTACGGAAGCGATTAATTTAGTGGCAAACAGTTTCCCTTTCAAGAACGGAGAGGTGGTTTTAACTTCTGATAAAGAGCACAATTCTAATCTAATCCCCTGGCTGAAATTACAGAAGAAATGGTTAATCAAGCTGGATGTAATTCCTTCTGGTCCGAAAAATGAATTTTCTCTGGATGAACTGATCAAAAAACTTAATCAGCATAAAGACAAGGTTAAATTAGTAAGTGTAGTCTATACCTCTAATTTAGACGGAGTAACCAATCCAGTAAAAGATATTATTCGATTAGCTCATAAACATAATGCTAAAGTTTTATTGGACTGCGCTCAGGCAGTGATGCATCAAGAGATCAATATAAAAAAATTAGAAGCTGACTTTATAGCCTTGTCCGGGCATAAAATGCTGGGCCCGAATGGGATAGGGGTTTTAATCAGCACTCCAGAAAATCTGGCTTTATTAGATCAGTTTATGGTAGGGGGAGAGACGGTGCAGGATTCCAGCTATGATGATTATGTTCCTGAAAAAATTCCAGAACGTTTCGAAGCAGGATTACAGAACTATCCGGGAATTATTGGCTTTGGTGAAGCCATAAAGTATCTAGAAAATATTGGAATTGGTAATATTCGCAAACATTTGCAGGAACTGAACCAAGCGGCTACTTTAGGGTTATCTGAAAATAAAAAAGTGAAAATTTTAGGGCCGAAAGAAGCGGAAAAGCGGGGCGGAATAGTTTCATTTATAATCGAAGGAAAGAAAGTGCATGAAGTTTCCCTGCTCTTAAGCAATCCCCACAATATTATGGTCAGAAGCGGAAGGCATTGTGTCCATTCCTGGTTTAATTCTGATAAAAATAAAAATTCTGGATTTAAGGAGGGGACTATTCGAGCTAGTTTCGGGTTGTATAATACCTTAGAGGAAGTTAAAGAATTTGTTTCTGCAGTAAAAAAAATCAGCGAGTTATGAAGATGAGAGCTAGCTCTTCTTTGTCCACGGAGATTGATGTATTTTTGTCTGATAAAGAATGGTCTAGATTAGAGAAAGAAACACTGAATGGTGAATTAATCTTTAGGGATAGATCTGAAAAAATTTGTTCTCGTAAACCTTTAGAGATAGTCAGAGCCAGAAGAAGCAACCATCATTATTGGTTAAATTTAGAGACAGTCCCGCTGGGAGCAGAATTTGAAGCGATTGAAAAGTATAGAATCTTAATCTATCCTGAAGGATACCACAAATTAGTTCAGGGTGGCTATGCTGGTGAGAGAATCGGTGCAATTTCGAGGGTGGATATTTTTAGAGAATGAGGCTTATTCTTGTGGAGGATCATACCTTATTGCTCTAACCTTACTAGGCAGTTCAGCAGCTGAGCCAGTCATGGAAGGCTCTTGCATTCTGGCAGTAAGAATAGGATGGTTTCTTAATCTTGAATACATCTGCCGCAGGTCCACCCGATGATCCTCTTGATTCAATAATTTACATAACGTTTTGCTAAAAAAGTCGCCATAACAGATATCCCGATCAGTTGTGGAAGTAATGATTAGTGTATCAGGAGGAATATTTTTCTGCCTGGCAAAAGCACCGCTATAGCAAGATCCGACCAAGAGGACTTTTTTTCCGCTGATCAGACTTAATAACTGAAATAACTCTTTATAATCAATGGTCTTGCTAGAAGGTTCGCCTTCATCAAAAAGCTCGACTAGCCCGCCTTTACTTCCATGCATGCCTAGATAAACCAGTGAAAGAGTATCGAGGGAAGCATTCTGTACTAACCTAGCCAATCCTAACCTCAACTGCCTTAAGCTGGCAGCCGGACCTAACAAAAGTCCTATATTTCCCCGGAAACCTTTTCTTTGATTAAGTGCATCATAAAGTAAAAATGATTCTCTTAGTTCAAAGGTTAAATAAGGGGGCATATATCCTGTTAATAAAGCCTGATTTTTTGTTTGAGCATCCTTCTCAGAAGCGTCTGTGAAAGAATTAAAAATAAACTGTATCCCTTCCGGAACATTACCTTTTTCTGTTTCATAATACCCACCCAGACTAATAATATCCCCATCTTCAAGAATAATCGGGCGGGCAGAACTGGCAATTAAAATTCCCCTTCTGCTCAGGACATTTGTACCGTTAACTGTATCTAGATCATAGAGGCAGTAATTCTTTCTTTCTCTTCTGATCAGGGCATGGTTACGAGAGACCACGGAACAATTTACTCCTACTGCCTGAGTAATCTTTTCGGCAAGGCTTGGCAAACCAGCTAAATATTTTAACTGACTAGGTTTAACCAGTTCTAATTCAGTATCGAGAGAATTCCTCGTAAATAGAGTATCACCAGTTAATTCTACATCAAACTGTTCTAATCGGCTTTGAGTTAAGCATCTTATTCTTCCAGACATAGATTCTTAGAATAAGCTTTTATTGATAAATTTTATGGTTGTTACTACTATAAAGAAAGTTCGTTAGTTATAATTCAGAACAATATTGATCAAGCTCTCTGATTAAAAGTCGGTAATCTCTGGCTGAATAAACCTTCTGGGCAAGATCTGCAACAGACTGAACCCCGGAAAGGTCTAGCGCTCTTTCGGTCAAGACTTCCAGGTCTTTAACCGCGTCAGTATCTTCCCAGATATACGCTCTTATATTTTCTTGACCTGCGAGATGATGAAATACTGCGCGGGCATTCCCATTGTCAATTAAATAATTGCCCTGACCATCGTCATAAACATCAATGGGAAAAACTGAATCTGGCTTTTTTTTATGCATTCTAGCGATTCTACCTAAGGCTACTTCAGACAATATAGGCTCTGTAGGCCTAAGTCTAGAGAGAGGAATGGTTCTAATTATTGGTTCTAATGGAGGCATTTTCCAGCTACAAATCAGGTGATTTATAAACTTAGGGGTAAGAAAAAGATTATTTCTTTAATATAGTAAAAGCACTAAATATTCGAAAATCAATATCTCAAACGCTTTTGAGATTACGAGTCGTAACGAGTTTAAGGTGCTTTTACTATTACGAAAAGCATTAAAGGTCCAATTGTTTAATGCTTCGAGTATAACTTCAATGATTTATACCCAGCTGTGCAGAACCAAACTAAATTCAATACCAAAAAAGGCCAGGCGGAGATAGAATAAGCATAATAAGACATCAATAACGAGCCAAATAAATTCAACAAGTTAAATTTAAGGGTGTTGGGATTGAATTTCTTCAAGAATTCTTCTAAAATAAAAGCAGTTAAAATAAAGGCCATGCCTAAAAGGCCAATAATTAGATCTAACATTTTATTTACCTCCTTTTCTAAGCTGGGTTTCTTTAATCATGGTGATTAAGTGAGTGCCAATACGCTGGGAAAGTTCTTTTTGTCTTTTAGAGGTCTGGAGCAGATTATTTAAATATTTCTGATGAGGCATATCCATGAAAAATAAAGAGTCTTCTAAAGTCAGATTCTTACTGACCATCTGATTTATTTCTTGGTATTCTTGATGCAGATGGTTCAAACTAGCTTCTAACAGCTTCACATCTGATAAGGTCTGTTTTAAACTTAAATAATCATCATTTAAAACTTGATGCGAGATTACTTTAGACTTTTCTATATCTCCATTGAAGGTAGAAAGTTTTAATTCTATTAAATAACGGGAATATTGTTTTAATTTATCCTGAATTACCTGGCTGGAATTGATCTGATTTAGGATAGGCTGGAGGGCGGTCAATTTCAGCTGTAATCTCTGCTTAGTATTCTCATCCAGCTCTTTAATAAAAGGCAGATGGTAATTAGAGTTCTTTCTAATCGGCTGAATCCAATTCTCCTGGAATTTCTTTAACTCTGTAGAAAGATTAGTTAACGATTCTACCTCTTTTTTAAGCTCTTTTATTTCCATTATCTTAGGGTTATAGTGTACGCTCAGTATATATAAACGTTATTGTTTTACTTCATATTTTCTTCTTTATAATTTTAACTCTTTAAGAAATTTATTAATTAGCAAAGATTTAAACTGGCCTTATTCATAATCTTTCCAAGCTTCTTCTGTTCTGCGCGCGAATTTCCGATCTTTTTCCAGTTTCTTTCTGTTGTAAAAGTCTTTTCTCATCCTAAAAGATTGGATGAATCGTTTTAACTAAATAAATCCTGATCCAAGCCAGATAGAAAGCGGAAAGGAATAAATTAATGGTCTGATTAAATAAAACGGAGCTAGGTAATATTTTCTTGATCGGAATGAGAATAAGGGTGATAATTATGGCAGTAAGCGCAGTTAATAATAATAATTTCCAGAGCTTTTTCCAGTGCAGTTTAAACAGGTGAAAACCCTCTCCGATAGATATCCAGACCTTATTCTTTTCAGTGAAACTGAAATAAGTTAGCAGAATAATGATTAATCCTAATAAGACTAATAAAAAAGTTACCATTCCGTTGAGGAGAGTTAAGACTGCATCTAAATAGCCAGAGTTTTGAAGATAAAATGCAGGATTGAGAGTAACTATTTTCTTGAAGAGATAGCCGGAAAGAAATTTTATGATTAAAGCCGCCAGAGAGTATAATAAGATAGGAATGATTAAAGCTAAGTTCAGAAGATTCCATCTCCAATGGCGGAAGGGTTTTTTAGCTAATAATTTATGCCAGATCAAAGATTGGGAAAAGGAATAGCTGAAAAAAGCGAGAAGTGAGAGAAGAGTGATGGAAATAAGAAATATGATTAGATAAAATTTTAATTGGCTGAGGAAAGGCAGTAATTGTTCAGGAGAAGCGCTGGTTAAGAGCTGCTGCACCTGTTCTGGAGTCTTTCCCCCGGTTAAAACTGAAAATTTGTTTTGGAAGAAGTTAAGAGTAATAGTAAATAAGGTAGTAATTATCCCAAAACAGATTAAATCGATTAATAATATCTCTCCAAAGACTTTCTTGAATCTGAATGAGTCCAGATAAGATTTTAGGGTGAGGTTCATTTTAAAGATGTTTGATTAAGGTATTAACATATTCTTCTACAAAACGGAGTTCTTTTGCAGATTCATAAAGCAATCCTAAATCAATCTCTCCGTACTCATGGGCCAGCAAATTTCTTAAGCTGACTAAATTACGCATGCGTTTAGCTAAGGCTGGGCTAATAATTTTCTTAGTTTCTAATATATTAAAGATATCTTTATACTTTTCAGGATACCCTAATTGTTTAGTGTTAATTACCTCAGTACCTAAATCAATACAACCATTAATAATATTTAAGATGAGCATGGAAAGACCATATTGACATAATTTATCTTTAAAGAATTGATCCTCATCAGGTAATACCTCTTCCAGCTCATCCAAATAACGAGATATTTCGCTAACTAATTTTGCTTTTCTCATAGTCTTTATTTCTTTATTTTTTTAGTTCTTTCTTTCAGTTGTTTCCAGTAAGCTTCTTGGTATTTCCTGAAATCTTGATATTGACGGTAGCTTTTAGCGAACTTTTCAGCTACGAAATATTTGTCTTTAATGAATAAAGGCCTGCCTTTAAACACTTCCATCTGAGCAGCGGGAGGTAAGGTGTCAAATAAACTTAGATCAAGCTTTTTACTGCCATAGGAATAGAGATTTAATAAAGTTTTATTATCTATCTTTTTAGTAAACAAGCATAAATCTATATCCGAGAGAGGATTTTGCCTAGGAGTGTCATAAGAACCGAAAAGATAAGCAGCTATTACCTCTTTTCTTTGTTTTAGTTCTCTCACCGTCTTTTCTAGAGTCATTTATAATTAGAAGCAGTTATTAATTAAAAACCTTTTGGTTCTACCATCCGGTACTCAAGCTAACCTTAGGGTCAGAAGCTTTGGTAGAAGAAGGCTTTCCGCCTGATGCCCAATTTTAGTTACAGATAAAACAGAATGAGAAAAATAACTCTTTTGTTTTATGTATAAATAATGAGTTCAATAAAACAGAAAGCTTTAAATATCTGTCCTCGTTTTATATATAATATTGAAAATTGACCATCACTTAAAGAAATTGCTCAGATTTGAGGCCACTTTAAATAAACTTAATTATGAAGACGATTATGAGACCATGATTGAGGATTTTATGTTGGCTTCTGCGCATTTGATTAATGCTGCCCTGCATCAATTAAATGCATTAAGGGAGGATAAAGACATTAAACATAATCAACTGTTTGGTTTTATAAAAAGAGAACTCCCTTTTGGAGAGGGCAGTATCGAAATTGCCGACTTAATTCAACAACTAGAACAGCTCCGCCCCAGCCACGTTTATGGAAAGGGAGAAAATGGGAATACTGCCAAGAAAGCTGAAGAAATATTCCTGCAAATCAAAATGAAGTGTGATCAGATTTTAGGTAAGAAAAGATGAAGCAAAACCTCAAAGAAGCAGTGCAATTTACAAAGAAAGTAAAAAATATTGTTGGGATTAAACAAATAGTATTATTTGGCTCAGTAGCCAGAGGGGAAGACAGACCTGCCTCTGATGTTGATCTTGCCATAATCTATGATAATATAGACAAATTTGAATTGATGAAAAAAGTTAATCAACACAAAACAGAAAAGATTCAGCTTACATATGTATCACTTAATGAACTGCCAGAAGAAACAGAATTATGTAGTGCTTTGGCTGGAGAGGGATTAATATTGTCTGGCCGGCCGATTATCTTTAAGGGAAACTTATCTCCCTGGATCCTGATTATATATTCTTTGGTCAGCTTGCCCCAAACCGAGAAAGTTAAAGTTAATCGCGCTTTATACGGTTCAGTCTCTACCTCTATGCACCAGGGAAAAAAGTACCAAACCATAACTAAAGGGCAGATTGCAGAGCCAGGGATTGAAAAAATAAGCAAGGGAGTTCTGCTGGTTAAAAGAGAAAAAGCTACAAAAATAATTAACACTTTAAAGTTATTTAAAGTAAAAGTTAAAGAGATCTTATTTTGGAGATAAACTTTACCATCCCGTACTTAAACTTACTTTAGGATCAGAAGCTTTAGTAGAAGCGGGCTTTCCTCCCGATTCCCAATTGACTTCACCTACGCTGGAAGTGACTAAGTCGAAGCAGACATCGCCGATGGGTTCTGTGCCGGTATTTGCTCCAGAGATTGCTCCTATTGGTGCACCTAATGGACCTAAATAACCTAAAGCAGATCCACCTTGCTCTACAGATGCAGGCGCGTTTTCCCATTGGATACAAACTTCTGTGAATAAGTTGGGGGAATAATGCAAGATTACATCCATATCTGAATCACCGTTCTTTAATTCTATGGGACCATCTATATCTCCTTCTTTATTATATAATGGTTCTACTTTATTGGTATTCTTGATGGCGACATTAAATGATACGGCCACTCCATCCTCATCGATGAAGGGAGTGAAAGTTTCATCAGATGGTGCAGAAACTCCCCAGGTGATCTTATAGAAGTAGCCGGTTAATTGTTTCTCTTCATCATCTGCTTTATTGTTTAGGTCTTTGTCTTCGTAACAGAAGCTATTATCTACACAGACTTGGTTTTCATCGCAGAGCCATTCTTGTTCTGCTTCCTGGTCTGGGTTTCTACTGCATAAAATGGGAGACTTTTGGGCGGAACGCTCTCCTTCGATATGGGCTATAGCCTGATAAGTTCCGGTAGGAGTTTTTATCATGGCTGTTCCCTCTGGCTCTATATCCCAATGGCTTTCACAGAGAGCTGAGGGGAACCAATTGCTTCCTAACATAGGAGCGAAGGTTTGGTCTGCGGTGGTGACGAAATTCTCCATAAAACTATCTTCAAACACTCCTTTCCACCAATCGCTTATACCCAATACTTTCGAGATAGCGGGGTAATCTTTGACTGAAGTAGCTCCAGCATAGATGGAAGAGAGGACGGTTTGAGTGCCTCTAGCTAAAGAGGATAGGTATTGAGCATCAATTTGGTCTCTAATTGCTTCATCATCTTTATATTTTTTCTTTTCTGATTCTTCTTTTTTTGCTCGGGCATCTATCATTAATTTTTGGTCGCTCATCAAAGCGGCTTCAATTCCTTCGTAGGTCTTTTCTTCATCATATACTATTGCATAAACTCCTAAGACCTTATCTTTCGAAAACGTATCAATATAATTACCATTATTATCTTTTGTGTAGATACTACCAATAGCGTCATAAAAAATCTCTTTATTTGTATATATTTGATAACCACCCTCTGTTTTCGCTCCCTCAACTTTAGTATAAATTATTTCTTGAGTATTCCTAACATCAGTATCCACTTCGGTTTTGATTTCAAGATGAATATTTCCTTGAGCATCAAATTGCCCTGAGCTCGCATAAATATCTATAAACCCAATACCATCCGATGCCATACCTGATTTACCTTTAGTCAAAACTATCTTACGAGGAATAACAGATAGTTTTTTCTCTGTAGCATATTCATCTACATTTTTATAGCCCATGGCAGTGATGATTTGTTTTTGGATGAGTGGACCACTTAAATCTATTGAGGATTCGTAACCTTGTAAGTCTGATGAGTAGATTCTTGAGGAACCGGAGGAGAATGAAGCGAGGGTGGATATTTCAGGATCATTAGAGTTAGGTATGAACTCTATCCGAGTGTTAATTAATTCATCTTTCTGCACATATTCTCTTTGCGTATCACTCAACCCTTCTAGCGGATCTTTTGTATGTCTTAAGAAATTGGTAACTTCTTCATAATACAAATTAGTCCAGCTCCCATCAGGTCGTTGTCTATACCCTTTAGATGTCTTTCCTTTATATTCAAACGTAACAGAACCATCTTTATTCTGAATCATGGTAACCCCTTCATAATCACCTAATTTAGCAAAAGTAGCTCCTTGATACTTCCCGCTCATAGGATCAAACAATTCTACAGTATCTAATTTACTATCTTTATAATCATAATCTGCTAGATATTTCTTTTTGCCTTTATCTCCAGTTTTTTTATCCACTTCGTAAATAATTCCATCAGAAGGAGTGAATTCTTTATCATCTTTATCCCAATCGCCCTCAGATTCAGTTATTTCATTGTTTTTCGTATCAGTAATAATTTGGGTTTCTTCATCAGCATCAGTATAAGTAATCTTACCATCACCTACCTGAAGAGCACTTTTAACTACTCCATTGGATTTGTCTTCTTCATCTGCATAGAAGAGTTGCTGATCGGTGAAATCTATTGAATCAGCGGTGATAAAAGTATCACTTTTTTCCATCAATACCGTATTGCCGTTGATGGTGGCTTTGCCATCCTTCTGCTGGGCTTCGGTTTGGGAAGCGATTTCCTGACCGCTGAAGAGAAGAGTATGGGTATAAGTAGAAGTATCACCCTCTTTGGTGGGAGGGATCATATCACTTACTTGGACTATACCCGAATCCTCTTTTTTTAAGGTTAAAAGCGTTTCATCTGTATTCTGATCATTCTTTTTGGTAATCGTTCCAGCTTTTTCATCAAAAGTATATCCTTTCTTTAATCCATCTTTATCAAAATATTTATCTTTAATCTTTTTACCAAAAGAACTGTCGCCGAGGGAATCGCTGAATACGTCTTTGTAAGTTGTTGGTTGAGATACAGGTGGAGCGGGGGCTGGTGGGGGTGATGGTTTAGCTGTGGGGGATATTCCTGAAACAGGAGTATTAATTATAACTTGTGTTCCATCTTCATTTAGTTTAACTTCTTGGTCATTTGCAACAAATCCGCTTTTTTTAGCATCTGATGGTTTTGTAACAACAATACCTTCTTTATTTATGTATTCCCATTTATCATTTACTTTTTTCACTCTAACCAATTCAGATCCTTCTTTGACATACCATTCCTGCTGTTCTTTTCCTAAAGCAAAATATTGGTAAATATCTTTAGAATCTGGGCCTTTGATCCCTGTTTTTTTATATTCGTGTTTACTATCGGCACCTGTACTTGTTTTACCAATAATAGTGATTGTTCCATCTGTACCTATTCCAGCTTTGGATACGGTATATGTTGATGGAGATGTACTTGCAGGTTTAGGACTACCACCAGTGCCGGAAGTAGAGGGGGATTCATCTGAAGGAGGTGAGTCAGTTGGGGCTGGACCGCCGGGGATTAATGATGATTCACCAGCCTGAACAGAAACAATATCATAAAGTTTTCCGTTTTTTACTTCGATGGTAATATCACCATATTGACATTCTCCTCCAGCAGAACATGATTGTACTTTAGTACTAAGATCGGAAGGTTTTACTCCTGCATCTACTAATGCTTTAATTGTCGCATCTCTTTCCTCGGTAGGTACATTTGTTCCCGCAAGTTGTTGATTATATTGTTCATATTCTTCTAAACTAATTTTATCTTTCAACGACTCTGGAACAGATGATCCAGAAGCAGAACTACTTGGTGAACCGCTAGCTACGTTAGCTTTAGCTAGAGCAAGTTTTTCTTTTGCAATGGTAGTCTCTCCTTTTGACCATTCGATTGCACTGTCAGCAGTAGGGGCAATTTCTAACATCGCTTGAGCAAGTTCAAGGTTATTATTAGTTTCTTTATATATTGATACTGCCTGATCAACATTTTGAACTTTATCTGATTCTAAGATTAAAGAAATATCTCCAACTTTCCCATTAGACCCCTGATAAGCTTTAACTGCATCATCTGCGGATTTAACTTTAGGTGAACTTAATATTAATACAGCAGATTGAGTATTATCCCCAAAAGTCTTTTGTAGTTTTGGAAGATCATTTTCTTTGATTTTTGTTTTAGTTGTCAAAACAGGATCTACCTGGGCCTGATACCATTGACCCCAATTTTTAGCTCCACTAGTACTACCGGTTTGATCGATAAGTGTGGTAATGGTCCCACCGCTTAAACCTTTAAATTCTGAGGATTTAGAAAATTCTACTGCTGTTTTTGGATCAGTCAATCCTGCTTTTTTAAGTTTTACAACATCACCCGGATTTTTGACTAGTGTAGGGACTGCTTCATGCCATAAAAATTCTTCTGATGTAACTTTAGAACTACTAAACTCTTCCGTCTCCATATCCTCACCAATCGAAAATTCAAATGGCTTGGATTCTTTTAATTTCCCATTACTTAGTGTAAGACCTTTACAATTAAATGCACTAGAGAAACTATCTGAATTACAAGAAAAAGTATTTGTCTTGCTTCCACTAGTTTGTTGGCAATTACCATTACCACCGGCGGATCTTAGAGCAAAGCAACTAATCAAATTTTTTCCAGCCATCCCCACCAGCGCCCCTTTCCGATCAAACCAGCCCTTTCCTGCACGATTCTCCTTATTGCCGAAGAGGAATTCGCTAATCTTGCACCAGAAGCCGCAGGCTTCGGAAGAGGATAAAGAATCTGCTGCTGTAGTCTGGGCAGGAACTTCTCCAGCTTGAATAGTTGCTTCCGCAGCAGATTCTTCTTCCACTTCAGCAATGGAAAAGATACTTAGAAGTAATAAAAACATCACTACTAACGCTGTCTGCCTCTTTTTTAGTACTGCCATATTTTTATAACAATATATTTATATAATAGTTCTTATTTAAAAGGGTTATGGTTGAGAAAAAAGTAAAAAAGCAAAAAAAAGACTTCTGTGAACAAATAGTAAAATGGCAGAAAGATCCAGAATTCCTGCGTGAAGTTCGTGAATTCATCCGAGCAACAACCTCCTAAGTTCTAAGTAACCTATAAAATTTGGTGTTTGCCTATTTTTTTGCTGGTTAACTATTTGATAAGCTTTAAGCGCATTTTCTACCAGCAAAGTTTTGTTATCTTCTGAAACAACTAAGTCTATTTGGTTAATCGTAGCACAGGCAACAATCAGAAAATCATTGCGCATTTTATCGTAAGGATGTATGCTGCCTAACTGATGATACACCAGATAATATTCTTTGCTTAGTTGTTCCATTTCTACAGTAATATGATACTCTTTTTTGATAAGTTCATCATAAATATGTAAAAGACTTATTCGCAGATTTCTTCCCTGCAATCTCGAAGAGCGAGGGATATCTCTTAATTCTTCCCTAATAACACGAAAACCATGCACTACAAATTGTTCTTTAAGACATCGGCTTAATCCTAAAAAATCAGCATCAAAGATCATCTCACCATAGATATTCGTATCTAAAAGCAGTCTTTTCATTCTTTCCCCACCAGCGCCTCGCTTCTATCAAACCAGCCCTTTCCTGCACGATTCTCCGCTGAACCGAAAAAGAAGGTATTAATCTTACACCAGAAGCCGCAGTCATTAACTGTTGCAGGAGTTTCCGCAGCGGATACAACCGTCTCTTCAGCAATAGAAAAGATACTTAGAACTAGTAAAAAGAGTACAAAAACACTCACCGCTTTTTTCATCATGTTAAGAGACGATATATTTATATATAAGCTTTTCTTGAGATAGCCTATGAAACAAAAACAGGATCCCTTCCAAGAGATTGAACAAGCCCAAAAAAATCCCGAATTTATTAGATTTATCTATGAATGGGTCAGAGAAAGCTGTTCCCAAAAGTAATTCTTTGAATTGTTTATATTTTATAAATGTAGGCTGTCTTATTCCTTTTTTTAGATTAACTGTAGAATATGCTTTTTTAAACATTTCACTTCCTAAAGTAGCATTATCTTCTGAAACAACAAGATCAATATCTTTTACTGAGGCGCAGGCTACGATTAAAAGATCATTATAAATGTCCTCTTTGATTAAACTTCCCCCCTGCGATAAGTAGACCCGGTAATATTCATCAGCTATGCTCCGTAACTGGTCTTCTATTTCATATTCTTTAGTTACAAAGTAAGAATATGTCTTTAATAATGAAGCTTGGACATTAACTCCATTAATTAATTTCTTAGGTACTTTCTTTAGTTCTTTACGAATGATACTAAATCCATAAATTTTAAGCTCAGTTTTTCTGCTTTCAAATTCTCTATGAAGCTGATGAAGATCTTGGTCTACAGTAAGTAAACCATAAATGTTAGTATCTGGTAATAGCCGTTTCATTTACTCTTTCCCCGCCAGCGCTTCCTTCCTATCAAACCAGCCCTTTCCTGCACGGTTCTCTGCTGAGCCGAAGAAGAACTGATTGACCTTGCACCAGAAGCCGCAGGCTTCGGAAGAGGATAAAGAATCTGCTGCTGTAGTCTGGGCAGGAACTTCCGCAGCAGATTCTTCTTCCACTTCAGCAATGGAAAAGATACTTAGAACTAGTAAAAAGAGTACAAAAACACTCACCGCTTTTTTCATCTTTGACTGTATCTCAGGAATATTTTAATAATTTTTTCTTTTTCCCCAAACAAGATATGGTCTTTAACAATCTCTTTAGCTAAAGGCCAACCCTCTTTTAAGCGTTTCTCTAGGAAAGCCAGATCAACATAATGAGCATTTACCTGATAAGGATATTTTTCAACTATCTTAACTATCTCTTTTGTCTTTTTGGAAAGTATAACCAAATCTAAATCTGAATCTTTCTTTGCTATCCCCTTCGCATAGGAGCCGAATAATATTAAAGAACATATATTGCTTAACTCTAAAAGTAAGGGAAATAACTTTTGGCTGCTAAGCATAAAATTAATCTCTTTATAATTTTCCAAAATTTGCAGAATTGACCACGAACTTCCTTTCTTTAAATCTAAGAAATAAGATTTATTCCTGCCCTCGCGGACAAAGTTTAAGAGATACATTTGTTCTAGCTGTTCTAATTTTCTGGCAACGGTCTTCTGCGATGCATTAACTAACCTAGCTAATTTACTAGCATGAACTTTTTGAGAGTAATCCCTAGTAAAAGGAACCAAAATCCAGGCATTATCCATCCATTTTTGACTAATATTAGCCATTTTTATTTAAAGCCCCACACTATCGCAGTACTGCAGCCCTCCATGTTCAAATTCATCGCTGATGGTGACTATAAAAGAAACTATTCCTTCAATCCAGTCGACGATGTCAATGATATAATAAGCATAAGCACACTCACTGGCTAATTTGCTGCTTACTACGCAGTCTATACCACAGCCGATAAGAATAGCGTTTCTAGCCAAGGCTATAGGATCTTTCATAATATGCCATAAGGCATTGATGATCGTATCATAAAACTGGCTGAAAGGTAGTATATACCATAGTTCTCCTAAGAAGTATTTACAGGTAAGCAGATCTTCTAATTCTTCACATTGGCTGACTGTAGCTAAGCCTGCTTTAACCTCTTGCTCTAAACAGACTACTTTCCGGCATTTAACCTGACGATATTTGTCTAAATTTTGGATAATTCCGGGGACACATACACCAGCAATGGAAAGATAAAGATTATCTTTTATGCTTCGTGCCGGACGGAATTCTTGTGCCCCAATTGGTGAATCCGGGCTTTTTCCGATTTCAATATTATATATCGACAAAATTCCTTCTCTCCATTCTTTAAGTCCTTTCATACCCATACCCTCATCATTACAGGAAAGGATATTTACGGGATAGCTAAGGAATTTAACAGTTTCAGAAGCATCTACTGCGGCATTGCTTAATCCGAAACAACCAGCTATCGCACCTCCTTTTGCCGGAGTTTGGTATGCTGGCTCTATCCCAGCTTGGGCAATAAGTACAATATTAATAGTACTCAAAATCGTTTGAATGATCTGAGAGATATAATTCAACCATTTTAATACTGACTGTAAAGTTCCGATCACTCCCCAGAAGCCTGTTCCAGCTTCATCACGAGCTTCCTGGATGATCTCTTTTAAATTCTCATCTTGAGAACCCAAAGAGGAAAATCCAAAGGGTACACTAACGCTTATTTCCTGCATCTCTGCAGTTCCGATAGCCGTATCTTCTACTTTAGAATAAATTTGGATTCTGCAGACATAATCAACATATTTCTTATCGAAATCTTCTCCACCAGTTTTTTTGAGATTAAATAATTCCCGCCCGTCGAAGGGTTCGAACTCAATCACTATTTTAGGTTTAGGAGCTTGATCCCCATCTACGCTCACTCCATTATATAATAAACTGCGGCTGACAACTGGTGATTCTAAACTTTCTTCTGCAGCAGCTTCGGAAGTAGCAGTGGCACTGCCTGTTGCTGGTGTAGATGAAGCTGCCGGTGCAGTTGCGGTCTGAACTGAACTTGCAGCTGCTCCTCCAGCCTTCAGTGCTTCTTCAGGCACACAATCAATTAAATTAACATCTACAGCTTTAACTTTACCAGAAGCTGCGCCCAGTCTGATCTCAAAGGGCATACGAGCATAAGTTAAAAGAGTTGTATCTAAATCTATAAATGCACTTTCCCCACCTAAAGCCACTACTTTCTGGACTTCCCAATAATCAGGATTGCTTTCCAGACTTAATCCTAAAATTTCCAGACCTAATAAAGTTCCATCATCTTCAGGCGAGAAGGAATCTACATTTTTAACTTTTTCAGGCCATTCCAGAGCATTATTTCCTGCAGTATCCTGGACTTTAATTTCAAACTCAACATCGTCAGGTCCACTCTTAATTGCCTCGGTTAAGAATTCACATTCCCAGGCTCCCTCTTTACGTTCACAATCTTTTTCGGTAAAGACTTGCCAGCCGGTGGTAGTACTAAAATCGCGAGTATGCATATTCTCAGGTAATTTAGTCTCTGCATCCATGACCACTTTATTTAAATTTACCAGAACATTCAAACCAGCAATCTCTTCTACAATCATTTTTATTTTTAGGCGATCATTACTTTGGAAATAATCTTTATCCTCGCCATATAAAGCTAAGCTCTTGACCTTAGGAGCAGAAGTATCTACAATTAGTTCTGTACTGGGTAAATCTTTTTCATTGGCTACTAGATCTTCATATCTCTCTAAACCAATACCGGCCACTCCGCTGGAAGAGAATTTTTTGGAGGTGTCCCAATAACATTGGAAAGGTGAAATTGTAAAGTCACAGCTAGTAGGAGCTTCAGAGAAACCTAATCCTAATGATTCTAAATCTGCACGGATGCCCTGTTCATTAATCCCAACTCCTGATTCTTTGCCCTGCAGAATAATCCTTTGTTTTCCGCTGAGCAAATAACTTTTGCCTTCAAAGACCCGTTCGCTGCCAAAGAATTCTACTGTAGGAGCGGTAATATCTTTAGTAAAGCTGGAGGTAAAACTCTTCTCGACTTTATTTCCGTAAGCATCAAGAGCAGTTATAGTAACGCTAATGGAACTTTCTGGCTTGACCTCAATATTTTTCCAGAGGCAGTGCCATAAATTATCTAACTCCTTATCTGCCTCGCAGTCAGCTTCAGTGCCGTCCAAACCAGCTGATGCTGATGAGGCTTTAACCACAATATCATTGGAATCAATTACATCTAAGGTTAAATCAGTAATTAAATTAAATTCGCCGATGAATTTGCCCAAAGTGGTAAAATTAAGATTATCTTGAATTTCTGGCTTGACGAAATCTCCCGCAAAGGGAATTACCGGACTGAGAGTAGCATGTTCTAAGAAATCAACTGCTCTGATTTTTATTTTCTTGAAACCTTCGCCGGTAAATTGGTATTGTAATTTGCCCCCGAAATTTCCGTCATTAACATAATTGTATTCTTTTACGCCCTGCTCAAAGCCGGCAATAGTCTGAATTACGCTTCCCGTATCTGCATCAATGATCTCTATTAATTTTATTCCTATGGAAGGTGCGCCCTCTTTAATTTTATCGTCAACAGTAAAATCAATATCTACTCCACCTTCTTTATTCTGGACTGCTAATAGATTAATTATTTTTGGTCCGGAGCCGTCTGCTCTGATTACGTCTCCGTTAGAAGGGGCAGGAGTGATGGGATAGCCTAAAGCGTCAGTAGTTTCATAAACTACCTGGAAAGCATATTCTGCTTCTTTAACTCCATCTGTTAAAGGACTGATATATTCGCAAGTAGCGCCCATAACGCTGGAAGAACAGGTTTTAAATGGCGTCTCCTTATTGCCGATCTTTAATTTTACGGTTTTAGGATCTATTGTAACTCCCTCATCCACTCCCTCAATGACAGTCTCAACAGTCCAGACATCGCCATTAGCGTCCAGATAGCCCCATAAACCTTTCTCTCCGGAATTCTTGGTAATCTGGACATTCATTCCCGCTAACGCGCTTACCGAATAAAAAGGAGTGGTTAAAATTAGTACAATGATGAACAATCCGGCAAAGCTCCAATAATTTTTTGGTTTTTTCATCTTCTTCTCTTTTTTATCCTAATTGTTTATTCCTAGCTAAATTTTGGATCTAAGCTCTCTCGTAAATCTCGGGAAAAGTTTCCCAGTTTGCCCATCATAGCAAGATCTTCTAAGACCCGATAATGTTCCTTTTCAGGTACGCTGGCGAGATTAAAGTCTAAAACATAAAAAGTTAATTCTTTCGCTCCATACAATTGTTCAGGAGTAATAGTCAAATAGGATTTTTGATCGTTCCATAAAAGCTGGCCGGATAAATATTGATTTAATATATTTTCTTTATAAGTAAAACAGCAGCCATCTAGATCCCAGCAAGCCAATGATTCCATTACTCCTCCGGTACATCTTTCTTCAGTTGGAATGACTAATTGATTTTCGTTGGTCAACAAGGCATTAACTTCATAAATTCCGGGGACTAATTCTGTTTCTACAGATTGATCTCCAGTTACTACTGCTGTAGCTGCGAAATCGTCATTAAATGCCCGAAGATTTAAATCTCCGATGCGTTTTAACATGATGGTAGCTGTCTCTTTAGCGCTTAAAGTTTTTGCAGCACCATTAAAGACCCAGCTATGCTTTGAATCTAACATCTGAGGAGTGTATGATTCAAGGGCATCTTCTGATGAACCGAATAGTCCTTGGGAATAACAATCTCCACCAATACATTTTTCTAAACTTTTCTTTTTGACTTTAACTGGAATGGTTTTATAACGATGCAATTCGATCACTTTATCTGGAAGGCCGGCTACGGCATAGCCGATAATTCCTGGATTTTTTTTATATTGGTATGTATCTACGGGATAAAAATTGGTTAAGTATTCTGGTTTAATATAGCTGCCTACTCCTCCGTAGACTGCAGGATATGCGCTAGCGAATTCTCCGCTCGAGTCAGTAGTGCCCATGATACAATCATCATAGCCAGGTAGGCTAAATCCAATCTGTACTGCCTCTACCGGCTCTTTACTGAAACTGTCTACGACAATGGTTTTTACAAGTTCAGTGTTACGCTTATCTTCATCACAGGCCATACTCTGGCTGACTGCAGCGATAGGAGCAAGAAGTACATCTCCGGATTTCACTGCTTGATTATTCCTAAGATTAGCTTCCAGGGCAAAGACAAATTTATAGCCTGCACCTTCAAAAGCTTGGGGATCTGAGATAGTGATCAATACTGGATAACTTACATCGTAAGTGGTATAGTAATGATTGGTATTGAAATTTAATTTCCAGAAATTAGCGCTGAAGCTGCTGGGTAAGATCGCTCCGCCCTTATCATTGAGATTGAAATAAGGTTCCCAGCTGAAATAATCGAAATTTAGGTTAAGAGTTTGGCCCAACTCTAGAGGTAAAATCATATTATCATAATTTTTTTGGTACAAATCACTTAAATCTGTAACTGCAGCTGCATTTGGGGTTGACTGACCATATTCATAACGATAAAAATTGCTGCTGCCTAAATATCTTAACATGGGCACATAAGAAGTTAATAATTCTTTAAATTTTAATTTTACATCTTCCTCTGCCCAGACGGCCGTAGGTACTGCATCGAAAGTTACAGCTTCAGTAGGAGGCAACTTTTCGGAATCAACTGCGGAAAAAGTAGCGATTAAATCCTGAGCTTGGCTTTCTAGGAATTGGTGTTCTCTTTCCACCTGAGTAATCTGATCTGCAACTTGATAATATTGTTTTAATTTTACAGGCAATTTAACATAAAATTGATCAATCTCTTGTTCTGCCTTACCTTTTTGGGCCTTAATCTGCATCTTCAACCAGAAATTTACTGAACTTTCTCCTACGGCTACGATAACTTCTTTAGCCTCTTTATTTTCTATTTTTACCTGGAAACCTTGGTCAGCAAAGGCAGTATAATCTTTTAAGCAATCATCAAGCTTTTCTTCTACGAATCTGGAAAGTTGGGATTCAATGCTCATCTCTTGGTCTTCTTGGGCATACAACTTAGGCTGAAGTGAGCTATAACCGACCTCTAGATTTTGGTTGGGTTTAGAATTATAATGCCAAAAGGGGACTTTTAAAGGTTCTAGATCCAGCCCATCTGCATCAGTGGGATCATTAGCTGAATATTTGCCCACTAATTCTGGATTGATATAACCGCCCTGCTCGCCAAGGATAAGAAGTGCTTTCTTTCCAATCTGAGTTAGGCAGCTATCGGTATAGACCTGAATAGGCTGGAACTCGGAGGGCACTTCTGCTAAGGCTGGCTCTTCAGCAGCAATTATGCTTTGTTTAGTGAAAGTTTTAGTAAAATACATGATTCCGGCAAAGGTAAATAAGATCATTATACCGATAATGATGAATACGGTTATCTGGGCTTTTTTATTCAGAAAATTGGGTTTTGGAAGAGATTTAGCTATAAATCTGGATTTAGAACTAATTCTAGATAAATCACCATCTCTTTTTATCATATTTTATTTAATTAGAGAATTATTTAAGCTTTATAAAGGTTGTTGTTTGGGGGGTTGGTTTTTAAAAATAATCTATTTCTTTATTTCTGATGCAAACCATTATATTTAAATGGTGGTAAATTTTTCTGGGTTATTATGGCTAAATTAATCTTAGGTGAAGATATAGAATACATTATTCACTGTGACAAAAATGGGAATATAATTGGCCCAATTTCTAAGATCCAAGCACATGCTTCTGGTACACGATCTACACAAACCCATTATTCAACCTGGTCCATGATTTATCATCCGAAGTCAGGAAAATACGGAATTCAATTAAAAAATCCAAAAAAACTAGACCAATTCGGAGCAGGAAAATGGGATATGGGGGCTGCAGGCCATAATTGTTATATCAAAGACAAAAATGGTTACAAACCAATGGATTTCAAAGAAACATTAATCAAAGAAGTTGAGGAGGAAATCGGACTTAAGATTAAAGTGATTGATTCCATTGATGAATTTGTAAAACTGTCCAAGTCAAAAATACAGAGACCTATAGCCCTCATCATTGAAAAATTCCACTATCAAACAGAAAGGAATAATGAATTTGTAGGTCTTGGTTTTATTCTGACTCCCACTACAACAGTAAAATTTAAAGATGGTGAAGTTGTTGACTTTAAGTGGCTTACTCCTAAAGAACTGGCTAACCATCTTAAAACAGAAAATAATATTTGTGACCCCCTACCTCTTGTTTTCAAGAAAGCTGAGAATTTCAGGAAAAAATATCTTTCTCAGTAATTGAATTAATACACTCAAGAGGACTTTTTATGATGGTGGTGGAAGAAAGAATAATTTATCTTAAAGAGATTAATACACTCCCGCCCCTTCCTTAACTCCCCTAACCAGCACATCTTCCATCTTAGTGCCCAGCTTTTTCCCTTCGAAATGGATATTATTATCTTTTACCATTAGAACTAACTTCTTGAATTCTTCGAAAGTGATCTCGGAAGCCTGATTTTCCATCCCAACGAATTTTGCTTCTTCTCCCAATTCGGTTTTAGAAACTGAAAGCAGGGAAACATTTTCATGATCATCAGCAACCAGGACCATGGCTTCGCTCAACTCTCCCCGAATCTTGGCTGGTTTCAGATTGACACAGAAAACTGCTTTTTGGTTAAGTAAATCTTTAGCAGAAAAATGTTTTCTTAATCCTGCCACTACCTGCTTAATTCCTTGCTTAGCTCCAAAATCTACTTTCAATAAATATAAACTATCGGCATGAGGATGTTCTTTGACTGCTTTAATCTGGCCTACTAGCAGCTGCAAAGGAAATTTTTCAGTAAGATAGACTTTCTCAATTTTATCCACCAGCTTTTCAATGGGTTTTAATTTTCCTTTCCATTTGAAATTAATATTATTCCAATTGATCTTCTCTGAGTTCTCGTCGAGAGCAGAATAAATCTTTGGACTGAATTGAGGAAGAATAGGATTGGTCAGGATAGCCAGATTTCGAGCAAGATTTACACCAAAACCTACTTTAGCTTTACTCTCTTTGCTGTCTTTGTCTTTCCAGACTGCAGAATTCTGGAAATAAGCGTTGCCTAAATCGGCAATTTTTAAAA
>ORJL011615090.1_pt1 | contig 22586 bp, 14 predicted proteins | sample 1779941 | NCBI WGS metagenome assembly ORJL01 (sample SAMEA104232317, study PRJEB22302) | groundwater metagenome | biome: forest; feature: aquifer; material: groundwater | place: USA | collected 2011-08-07 | depth 5.8 m
AATCCCGCAACGTGATTGAGAAGTAAGAGGCTGGAAATTCCTTTATAACGGGGGTCAGTATCGGGGAAATGCTTACCGATATCACCCAGAGCCGCCGCGCCTAATAAAGCATCCGCGATGGCATGAAGTAAAACATCCGCATCAGAATGTCCATCTAATCCTTTCTCAAAAGGAATATCAACACCACCAATTATTAATTTACGGCCTACTACTAGCCGGTGAACATCATACCCAATTCCAAAACGCATTACTATACTGAAATATTTATCTAATATTAAGAAAGATAGTTTCTGTTTACTGTATCTAAGAAAGATTATTTAATCGAAAATTGCTTATATGTATTTGTTGGCGGCTTCCACTCAACAACCAGATCGGTAACACGAGACATTCTTGGTCCAACTTTAACTTCTTTAATCAAGGCTTCAATTGCCGAACGATTTCCTTCAACTTCAATTTCAACATCACCGTTAAACAAATTACGGGTGTAGCCCCTGAGTGAAAGTTTTGTAGCCACACTAAAGACGAAATACCGGAATCCAACGCCCTGCACTAATCCTTTTACCGTTATACTTGCAGAAATTTCCATATCAAGTTTTCAAAATACAAGGAAAGTGAACGAAAACCAAAGTATAATGAGTGTATTTTTATTTGCTGTATTTTTATTTGTAGAATATGGACGGGGGTAATCTGTAATGTTGTTAGGTTAAGGAGAAAGAGATAAACAAGAGTAGTCTACTACTGCAATGTTTCAGATTAATAGCGCGTTTTTTATCTAAAACAATGATAACACACCCCTGCCCCTCTCAAGAGGGGACTTTGGATTTTTTGTGTTTAAAAGATTACTGTTCTTAACGTGACGGCATTGGGGGTAATCCGTACCTGTGTCTTTATTTTGCTGGTGGTTCTAATTCAAATTCTTTCATTTTTGAGTAAAGTGTGTTCCTGCCAATTTGTAATACTTTTGCGGCTTGCGATATATTCCAATCGACAGATTGTAAAACAAAACTAATATGATTTTTTTCGTTCTCAGCCAATGACACAAGATTCTCTTGCATTTGCTTTGATTCCAATGAGCTAACAGGGTAAGAAATCGAAATATTAGGCTCGATTGACAAATCTTCGGGAGTAATATTATCATCATCCGATAATGCAAGCGCTCTTTGAATAGTGGATTGCAATTCACGGACATTACCGGGCCATGAATATCGTTCAAGAAGGGCGATAGCTTGGCTGGTAAAATTCTTTTCACCGGGGTTACGGTAATATTTTTGAAGGAAATATTTTGCAAGAGGAATGATGTCCGCTTTGCGTAAACGTAATGGTAAAATTTCCAGTTTCATAACATTTAATCTGTACCATAAGTCACTGCGGAATCTTCCGGATTTCGTTTCATCTGCCAGATTTTTGTTAGTAGCTGTGATAATGCGAACATCAACAGTTCGAGTAACGGTATCACCTACTCTTCGGTATGATTTCGTTTCTACAAATTTCAATAATTTTTGCTGAAACATTAAATCGATGTGCCCTATTTCATCAATAAATAGAGTTCCACCTTGAGCCATTTCAACAAGTCCTTCCTTGCCGGTTTCCGCTCCTGTAAATGCTCCTTTCACATGACCGAATAATTCTGATTCAATCAGAGAAGCGTGAATAACACCGCAATCAATAACAACAAACGGCTTTTCTTTTCTATCGCTGACAGAATGAATATAATTTGCTAAAACTTCTTTTCCGGTCCCCGATTCGCCTTCAATGTGAACGAGTAAATCGCTGTTTGCAAAGCGCCGCGCTTTTTCGAGTGTAGCATTCCACCCTTCACTCTGACCTATCACCGCGCTTCGCGAATCCGTTCGTTCCATATTCCTCTGCAAAATAAGGCTGGAAGTGCGCAGACTCTTTTGTTTCAGGGTTTTGCTTAAAATGATTTCAAGTTCGTCGTATTGAGCCGGTTTTGTTAAGTAATCTGAAGCCCCAATTTTCATGGCTTTCACAGCGATTCTCACATCGCTAACACCCGTTAACATAATTACTTCCGTTGATGGTGAATGATCTTTAATATGCTGAAGAACGTCAAGACCATCCACACGAGGCATTTGAATATCTAATAATACAACATCAAACAGAGTACAATTGACAAGATTGATTGCCTCAACGCCATCACATGCGGCAGTTACGCGGTATCCCATGCTGGTAACGGCTTCAACCATGAGCCGACGAAGATCACCCTCATCTTCAACAATCAGAATGTGGTTACTAACTTGATTCATCTATGTCCCCTTTGAATACATACGATTAATGTTAAGTAATTATTTTTCATCCAACACTTCACGAATTCTTTTTACTATTTCTGTTACATTATATGGTTTTTGGACAAAGTCTTTTGCACCGGCTATAATCATTTCTTCAAGAACTTTTGAATCCCTGTACCCGCTCGCCAATATTACCTTAATATACGGATTTATTTTTTTCATCTCCATAAATGCTTCAAATCCGCCTAATTTTGGTAATCCCAGATCGGAAAGCACCAGACGAATAGTATTTTGATGCTTTTGGAAAACTTCAATAGCCTCTATTCCATCTTTAGCTTTAAGTATTTTATAACCGTAAGATTTGAGGACATCAGCAAGTAATTCTAACAAGCTTTCTTCATCTTCCACCAATAACAGAGTTTCGCTCCCGGTTAATGAGGAATTAATCTCTCTTTCAAAAACATCGGGTATATTTTTTTTCTCTTCAGGAAGAGGAAGATAAATATAAAATGTTGTTCCCTCCCCCGGCTTTGAAGAAACAGCAACAAATCCTTTATGATTTTGAATAATACCATAGACAACAGATAACCCTAACCCCGTTCCTTTTCCTTTTTCTTTCGTTGTGAAAAACGGTTCAAAGATATGGGATTTCGTTTCTTCATCCATTCCCATCCCACTATCTGTAATCGTCAAGGTGAGATATTCTTTTGCCGAAGCTTCAGGGAATGTTGCTTGAACTTTCAGTAACGGTTGTATTTCTGAACCAATGAATAGCGTCCCACCTGAAGGCATTGCATCTCTTGCGTTTAAGCAAAGATTCAATAATACCTGATATAATTGATTGCTATCTGCCGTGATAACGACATCACCATCTTTGACGTTTATATCGAATGTAATGGTTTTTGGAAATGTTTCATGTAATAATTTTGTCAATTCTTCTATCACGGGATGAATTGTGACATCGGTAAAGACCGAATCTAATTTTTTTGCAAGAGTGAGCAATTGTTGGACAATTCTTGCGCCACGTTTAACGGTCTTCTCGATAATCTCGACATTATGTGTAACCTGAATAGGAACATCTTTCAACCGTTTCATTGAGCCTGCATAGGCTCCAATAATAGTTAAAATGTTATTAAAATCATGTGCGACCCCTCCCGCAAGAATACCAATGCTTTCCATTTTTTGGATATAGCGAATTTGATCTTCAAGTTTTTTACGTTCGGTTATATCGCGAGCGATACCAAGCACACCTACAATTTCACCATTTTGCACCTGTGGAGTTGATGTAAATTCTCCCACGATAAATTCACCCGTTTTGGTTCGCACTCGCATTTCGTATGCAGGTGGTTGTTTCCCTCGAAGCGTTTGTTGGAACGCTCTGGTAGCTATTGCTACATCATCTTCGTGGAGTAATCCCGATATAGATTTTCCCAGCCAATCTTCGCATTTCCAACCGGTTATCCGTTCAAATGCATGATTAAGCGATGTAATGACACCTGTTAGTGATAGAGTAAAGATGGCATCTGTTGCACTTTCAAATAAGCTCCTAAATCGTTCTTCAGAATCGCGTAAAGCAACTTCAGATTCTTTTCGTTCATTAATATCACGGTAATTTACCACAATAGCATTGATAACAGGATCATGCAGAAAGTTCATACCAACAACTTCTACCCACCGATAATCCCCGCTTTTATGCTTTGCACGAACTTCGCCTAAAACTACTTTTCCTTTTTCATTTAGTAATTCAGCAAAAAGTTTTTTAGCATACTCAATATCATCGGGATGAGTTGCTGAAAATGAAGATTGTCCTATGCGTTCTTCCGGTGTAAAACCAAGCACCTTCTTTATGACGGGACTCTCATACAGCACCATGCCCTGCTTATCTAAGAGAACAACAACATCGGAGCTGTTTTCGATAAGCGTGCGATATCGTTTTTCATTTGACCGTAAAAGGTCCTCCGTCCGTTTTTTATCAATTGCTTTAGCAATTTGAGTCGAAACAAATTCAAGCATGTGTTGTTCAGTTTCACCATAGGCTTTCGCATCTGTGTAATGTTGAACAACCATGGCTCCGATCGTTTTTCGTTCGATGGTAAGGGGTACTCCTAACCAGATAAGAGACATTGCCCCAATTGTGTTAATCAATCCCGTGTGCGATAATTGGTGATGAACATTGACATTTGACAGCAATGATTTGCCTGAACGAATAACATATTCGGTAAGTCCTTTTTTTGCTGTACGCGGTTCAGGTACGGGATCTTCTTCATCAACAAAATAGGGAAAACTAACGACATTATGTTGTTCATCATAAAGCGCTATATAGAAGTTATTAGCGGGCATCACTTCGCTGATGATACGATGGACAGCACGGAATAATTCTTCTAAATCGGTGGCACCAACTGCGGCTTGAGCAATTCTATACACGGCAGTTTGCAAATGTTCAACATGTTTTTTCGCAGTTACATCGAATGCAGTGCCGAGAGCGGCGTTAATCCCGTGATAGGAGACAGCAGCGGCTGAAAAATCTATCCACCGTTCCTCCCCTTGTTTGGTAATCACCTTCATTTCATACCGTGCAGGGACATCTTCCCCTTTCTGCCGTGCTAACCCTCGCGAACGAATCATTTCTTTCTGGTCGGGATGAACCACATCCCAGAAATTCATTTGATAGAGTTCTTCTTTAGAATATCCTAACAACGCCTCAGTTGCGGGATTTGTGTAAATAAATTTCTCCCCCATATAAATAAAAATACATGCCGCAACTGTCTCTGCAAGGATACTAAACCGTGATTCACTCTCAAAGATTGCTGATTCAGCTCTCTTTTGAGCTTCCTGAATGCGTTTGCGAAGAGTAATATCTTTTGCAAAAACAGATACGCCTTCTATTACTCCCTTTTTGTTTGATATAGGATTAAACGCTATTTCCATTTCAGTTGCAAGAGACTCTTCTCCAATAGTACATTCAATGACGAAATGTTCATCCTTCATTGCTCTTGCGAAATTCTGTTCCCACATGGCAACTGTTTCAATTGGAAGAGATTGAATAAATGAAATTCCTTCTTTCATTTCCACAGGAGATAGTTTTGCGAACACATATTTTGCGGCATTATTACACGTCACAATAGTCAAGGTTTTATCGACAGACCAAATTGCGTCTTGCGTATTTTCGAGGAGTGCCGTGAGATTGCTTTCATGTTCCTGTATAGCAAGAACAGCTAATCTGCGCTCAATGGCATTTCCTACCTGAAGAGCAACATACTCTACTATTTCTTGTTCCGCCTTTCCGTACGTACACTCCGAACTATAATCGTGGACAACAAGTACGCCGATACATGTTTTTTGAATAATAAGAGGAACACCAAGCCAAACCTTAGTAAAAAAGTCTCTTTGTGTTACAAACCCGGCATCAACAAGGTCATGGTAAATTTGGCCGGTACAGAGTAACGATTGTTGAGTACGAATAACATATTCTTCCAACTCTTTTGCCTTGAATCTGGGGTCAGGGGGCGATAGTTTCTTATCCATGAAGTACGGAAAGTGTACACGATGTTCAGCTTGTGTATACAATCCAACCCAGCAATTTTCTGCAACCATGACATTCTTTAGTAATACGTGCACAGAATGATAAAGATCGGAGAGGGTTGATGCCGCATCGGCGGCTTTTGATATTTCGTATAATATTTTTTGTAACTGTTCTTTCTTCTTTTCGCCGGAAATCTCTTTCAATGTCTCTATACACACCAATTTTCCTGCAATAGTCATTTCCTGAGAAATGACTTCAACTTCGATTAGTTTGCCATTTTTTAATTGGTGCATTTCCTGAAGATGGTTATTGCTTCTCGTTCCTCCAACATCATCGGTTATTGCATCAACATGACGCATAATTCTGATTTCATGAACGAATTTATTGGCAAACTCGTCCTGTGTATAACCATATAAAGATACAGCGGCATCATTCGCAAACAAAAAATTGAACGTAAGGGGATCATAGACCCACATAGGAAGGATATTATGTTCAAAGAATGATTTATAGAAATCACCCATAGAACTTTTTTTTGAGGGTCTCCTCCCCTTTTTCATTTGAATTAGAGGAGCAGTAACTTGATTGTTTTGTACGGACATAGGAAAATATTTAACCTTGATAAACGAACATACAGCAATTACCTGAACACCACGATACACCGGCTTTAATAATATAGGCATTTCACAAATAGTGTGATACAACTACGAGGTATTGTTCAAGTCATTCGTGAAACACTATCTCTGACTATTTGTGACGAAGCATTTCCTTCATTTTCGTTGCAACCATATCAATGGCGACAACATTTTCCCCGCCCCGAGGTATAATAATATCAGCCCAATGTTTGCTGGGTTCAACGAATTCCAGATGCATCGGTTTTACCGTTTTACTATACTGATGAATGACCGAATCTATCGTTCGACCGCGCTCAAGGATATCCCGGCGTAATCTACGAAGTAACCGTTCATCAGCATCAGTATCGACAAATATTTTAATATCCATAAGATCGCGCAATGCTTTTTCAACAAAAATCAAAATCCCCTCGACGATGATAATCGGTCGAGGATCAATTCGTAATGTTTTTTCCAACCGTTGACTTGTCGTAAAATCATAGATAGGCTGTTCAATTGCCTTCCAATCTTTTAACATCTTCAATTGTTTAATTAACAACGTAGATTCGAGGGCATCTGGGTGGTCGAAGTTAATTTCGTCGGGAGTTTGACCGTGAAATGCCGATATATCCTTATAATAATAATCATGCTTAATAACGGCAACGGCATCTTTAGCAAACTGTTCAAATATCTTTTCGGTAACTGTAGTCTTGCCGGACCCACTTCCTCCGGCGATACCAAGTATTAAAGGTTTTCGTTCCATATCAAGAATATAACTGAAACTGAGAGGAGAAACAAAAGCTGTTATTGTTTCCCAAGAACGGTTTTGTTACATTTTATGCTTAATAAAGAAAATGATGAACGCTTTCGAAATATTGCTCCTTTGCTCACTTGTGGCTTACTCCCTTGAGTTCCTATTCCTTCGAATTGGACTCTCGAAAGCGGACAAATTGGTTAAAAAGAACCTTGCTGAGCCCACGGTAACTGTCATTGTAGCCGCCCGGAATGAAGAGCATAATATTGAACCGTGTCTCACGTCTCTGGTGAAACTTGATTACCCGCATGATAAAATGGAAATCCTTGTGATTAATGACCACTCAACCGACAAAACATTTGAGATCATGACAAGATTTTCAGAACAATATGGTTTCCTGCGGGCTATGCAAGCAAAGAAGGAATCGGGAAACTTAAAAGGAAAAACAAACGCAATTACTCAAGCAATAGAATCATCAACAGGAGAAATACTTCTCTTTACGGATGCCGATTGTATAGTTTCTCCTGCTTGGATACGAGAGACTGTGCAATGTTTTGATGAACAAACAGGAGTAGTTGGCGGATTTACAGTGTTGCAAGCAAATTCAGTGTTTGAAGGGATTCAGGCGTTGGATTGGTTGATTCTTTTCTCTACATCTTCGGGCACGGCAGGTTGGAAGATTCCGCTTACTGCAATCGGTAATAATCTTTCGGTAAGAAGAGCCGCGTATGAAGAAACAGGCGGGTACAGAAAAATTCCTTTTAGCGTAACAGAAGATTATGCCCTTGTTCGTGCAATTTTAGAAAAAACAAATTACAAACTCCACTTTCCCCTCTTGAAAAACGCATTCATCTCAAGTTATGCGTGCGACTCGTGGAAACAGCTGTACAGGCAAAAACAACGCTGGGGCATCGGCGGATTAGATATGATTACCCATGGCTTTCTTATTTTAGCAGTGAGTTGGACAATGAGCCTTCTCATTCTTCTGGGGATAGTATTTAGCTCACTACCACTTTGGGGTGGAATTGTTGCAACAAAAATCATCATTGATACGATTTACATTTTCAGTCTGTTACGAAAAATAAACAGGATCTCATACCTACGTTATATCCTCTTGTTTGAAGTTTATTTTACCTGTTACGTCATCCTGATCCCGTTTGTAGCACTGTTCAGCAAAAATGCTGTTTGGAAAGAACGGAAACTATAAAGGAATTATTCTTGTTAGTTTCATATCTGTCACTAACAAATAATTAAGAACAGGAATCAAAATTGTATTTAGTTCTTTTTATTGCTATAATTTTCACCAGCAAATGATAAAATTACCCAAATTTTTAACTATCGCAATTTACGCGCTTTTAGTTTTTTGTTTCGCCGTTTCAATAGTTTGGTGCGGTGATTCGGAATGCTTGACCGGAAATAGCAATGATCAATGCGCGTCGTTGATATGCGGTATGTTAGGCAATCACTCACAGACCTCCCCTAATTCTGAAAACAGCGGTTCAAGTGATTGTGTATGCGTTTGCCATATTCCTGCTCCTGCTGGTTTATCATCAGTCTCTACATTTTTTACTCAATCAGAAACTCACGGTATAGTAGTTTCTTTCACCATTCCTGATGCTCCCGTTCAAGGCATCTACAACCCTCCAAAAGCGTAACATCTCTTCTACTCTACCCGGGTATACCGGGTTATCTTAATTCCTAAGTTACAATAACCTAATAAAAGAGGTACGCTTAATGAAGAATATTCATTTGGTGGGACTGTTTCTATTATTGTGTCATACGTACGTCTATGCACAATCAATGGAGAAATTATCCCTAAACGATGCAATAACTATAGCTTTACTGAATAATCCTGCGATCTTAAAAGCACAAAAAGAGATTGCAGCATCAAAAGGAAGAGCGCTACGAGCTGAGGCTTTTCCTAATCTTGAATTAGGTGTTCAATTTGATGGAACACCAACCAATTTCGATATTACAGAATCTGATCAAATCAATATCGGAATTACACAATCGTTCGAATTTCCCGGGAAAAGAGAGACACGTGGGAATATCGCTCGCGTAGAAACACAAATCACCGAAGAAAACCTCACCCGCATACAAGAATTAACAGGCGCTGAAGTAAAACGAGCATATTATCAAGCTGTTTTGAATCAAAAACTCGTTTCAAATATAGAGGTTATAATTGACCTTCTACGTCAATTTCAAGAGATTGCAACCATTCGATATCAGAATAGATCGGTTCCATTTCTTGAAGTTTTACGGGCAAAGATAGAACTTGCTAAGGCGAATAACCAACATGCAGAGATACAGCGAGCACTGCAAAACAATGTATCAAATCTCAACAATGTATTAGGAAGACCCGGAACTACTCCAATCATTCTATCGGATGATTTAGAATATACACCGTTCGAGAAAACATTAGAGGAAACTATTGCTGAACTCCTTCCAAAGCGATCATCGTTACGTATTGCAGATAAATCTCTTTTACGAAGCGAATTTGCGGTTTCACTTGCCAAGAAAAGTTTTTTGCCTGATTTCTCCCTCGGTTTGTTCCATCAAAGTGTTAAAGGACAGCCTCCTTTCAATGATAATGAATTTACCGGTACATCAGTAAACAGTTGGGGTATCGATTTAAGTTTGTCCATCCCACTCTGGTTTTCGAGCGGTCCTCAGGGTGAGGTTGATGAGGCAGATGCAAATATTCAAGTAGCGAGAATTCAACGTGAGGCAATTGAACGAACCGTACGAACTTCTATACAAATTGCATTTCACACTGTTAAGACAGCAGAAGCACAAGTGAATGTTTTCAAGGAATCACTGCTTCAAGATATAGAAGACGAACTTCAGTCCGGAATAACACTGTACAGAAATAACCAGATTGATGCTCTCAACCTCAGCGAAATTTACAAAACATACACCGAAACAAAAGCTGAATACTATCGGGCATTACATACGTTTAACCTTGCTCTTACAGACCTTGAAGTTGCAGGGGAAGAGTTTATTAATCCTTAAGAATGGAGAATATTATGAGTTTGTTAAGAATTTTAATGGTGTTTATGGTGATGGCGGCGTTTCCCGGGTGTTCAAATAAAACTGAAGAACAAAAAGCAAACGACGATAAGAACGAGAAGGTTGAGGTTAGCAAAATAATCGAAATGGATACCGCACGCCGGAAGATGGCAGAAATTCAAATTGATGAAGTGCGGCTGCAATCAATAAAGCAACGAATTACTCTTCCCGGTCGAGTAGATTTCGATCAGAGCCGGGTTGCACATTTAACTTCGCGAGTTGCGGGACGAGTAGAACAAGTTTATGCCTATCTGGGAGATAAAGTTACAACGAATCAGTTGGTAGCAACGATATACAGTCAGGAGTATCTCACAGCACAATCAGAATTTCTTCAGGCAGTTGATAGACTCAACCGCGCACAGCAACGCCGAGATTCACTGGAAATGATTAGCGCCCGCTCGATCTATGAATCGGTAAAGAAAAAACTACTCGTTATAGGTGCAAACGAACAGAACTTGAAGGAGCTTACCGATTCTCGCATTCCACAAACCCTGCTTCATGTGTACACTCCATTAGGAGGTACGGTAACAGAAACAGGCGAAATACTTGGACACACCGTTGATATTGGAACAACGTTATTTCACATCGCCGATTTAACAAACGTTTGGGTTATCGTAGATGTTTATGAAAAGGATATTCAATTCCTGACTACAAACATGGAAGCAACTGTTGAGATGACAGCATATTATGATAAAACCTTTAAAGGGCTTCTATCACGCATATTCGATGTCGTGGATGAAAATACCCGAACCATGAAAGCAAGAATAGAAGTACATAATAACAATCATAAACTTAAACCGGGGATGTTTGTCTCCGCTTCTCTGTTTGTACAAAACAATAAAGAAGTTATGACTGTTCCCACAAGCGCAATACAGCGAGATGGAGATGAGCGATATGTATTTATTGCTACAAGTCATTCAACCTTTGAGAAACGAATTGTCGTAACCGGCAAGGAAACTCAGGATTGGGTTGAAATTCTTAACGGACTTGACATAGGTGAACGCGTAGTAACCAAGGGTGCATTTACTTTAAAATCAGAATACTTAAAAGAAACTTTTGGTGAAGGAGAATAACAATGTTAGAAAAGATAATAACATTTACTCTCCGACAGCGAAGCATCATTATTGTATTTTTGTTGATGTTGGTAGGTATAGGTATCTATTCGTATTTCAGTTTACCGATAGATGCTTTTCCTGATGTTACCAATATTCAAGTTGAAATTGTAGGGAACGCTCCGGGACTTTCACCTCTTGAAATAGAACGGTTTGTAACTTTTTCGATTGAAAATTCGATGAGGGGACTGCCTGATTTAGTACAAATGAGATCAGTAACTAAATTCGGACTCTCTGTGGTAACACTCGTCTTTAAAGATAATGTTGATATTTATTTTGCACGCCAACTTGTCTTTCAGCGGCTCGAAGATGCTTCAAAACACGTTCCCGATGGTGTAACGATAGAAATGGGACCCGTAGCGACAGCAATGGGTGAAATCTATCAATTCACACTGGATGGAACAATGCCTGAGAACGAAAGCGAACGAAAACGATATTTAACAGATTTGCGCACACTTGAAGAATGGGTAATCAGCCCGATATTAAAAAGCATTCCCGGAGTAAGTGAAATCAATTCGTTTGGAGGTTATTTCAAACAATATGAGGTAATAGTTTCACCAATAAAGCTATCAAAATACGGAATTAGTGTTGATGAGGTTTTTAAGGCGATTGAAAACAATAATCAAAATGTCGGGGGAAATGTCATAGATCGTTTTGATGAACAGCTCATCGTTCGCGGGATTGGTCTTCTGAAGTCAGATCAGGATATTAAAAATATTCTCTTGAAATCTTATGATGGAACACCAATATTTATTCACGATGTAGCAGAAGTAAAAATAGGTGAAGCCGTCCGTCAAGGTGCGGCAAACATCAACGGGAAGAATGAAGCGGTTGGTGGAATAGTGATGATGCTTCGAGGTGAAAATAGCAGAGAAGTTGTAAAGCGCGTCGATGAAAAAGTAAAAGAGATTAATACCGGCACTCTTCTCCCCAGAGGAATCAAGATTACGCCTTTTTATAACAGAATCCATATTGTTGAAAGCAGTGTAAGTACTGTTGCAAAAGCATTACTCGAAGGATCCATCCTTGTACTTATCATCCTCTATTTGATGTTAAGGAGTTTCAGAGCGGCGGTTGTTGTTCTTCTTGTATTGCCACTTTCTTTGCTTGTAACCTTTATTGTCATGAAACTGATCGGGCTTGATGCAAATTTAATGTCTCTTGGGGGATTGGCAATTTCGATTGGAATGATTATTGACGCGGCTATCATTCAGGTAGAAAATGTTCAACGACACTTAAGCGAACATGGAGCCGCAGAAAGAACAATGGCAACCATTCTCAAAGCAGTGCTTGAAGTGCGAAGACCGAGCATATTAGGAGAGTTGATTATTGCTGTTACGTTTCTTCCAATCATTTCACTTGAAGGGTTAGAAGGAAAAATGTTCTCGCCGTTAGCAATGACTATTGCAGTTGCGTTGTTATCATCACTCTTGCTTTCAATTTTTGTTATCCCTGTTATTACTTCTTTCTTATTAAAACCCGGCGCTGAGAAAGAAAGTTTTATCATGAAATATGCAAAGAAGTGTTTCATTCCCCTTCTCGATTGGTCGCTCAAGAAGAAATATATAGTCCTTTCAATTGCTACCGTGTTTTTCGTCGCGGCGTTGTTCTTTTCTACAAAATTAGGAACGGAGTTCATCCCTATCATGGATGAAGGCGCTTTTGATATGGATGTGCAAATGCTTCCGGGCGTCTCCTTAGAAAAAGCTATGGCAGTAAACGGATTTGTTGGTCAAAAACTCAAACAGTTTCCGGAATTATCAACTGTCGTTTCAAGAACAGGTCAGACAGGGATTGCTATTGAAGCCAGAGGAATCGATAAAACAGGATTCACTGGAATTTTTCAACCACGTGAGACATGGAGAACAAGCAACAAAGAAGACCTAATCAATCTTATGAGAGACAGTTTATCCTCTATTCCGGGAATTGTTTTTAGTTTTAGTCAGCCGATTCAATGCCGCATTGACGAACTTGTTGCAGGTACAAAAGCACAACTCATTATCAAGATTTTTGGAGATGATATTGATGTTCTTAAAGTGAAAGCGGAAGAAATTGCACAAACCATTTCTCCAATACGAGGAGCAACGGACATTATTGTTGAACGAGTTGCAGGTCAACCGTATCTTTCCATCAATATTCTTAGAGATAAAATTGCACGATACGGGTTAAATGTTGCTGATATTCTTCGCCTTATTGAGATAGCAGTGGGTGGCAAAGCCTCTACTCAATTGTACGAAGAGAATAAAGCATTCGATGTGACAGTAAGATTCCCGGAAGAATATAGAAATTCCGGAGAGCGCATCGGCAATATTTTAGTCCCTACAGTAAACGGTTCGAATATACCACTCAGTCAATTATGCGATATTACAGTCAGTGATGGACCCATACAGATAAGCCGAGAAAACGGGCAACGAAGAATCGGAATTGAGCTTAATATTAATGGTAGAGATATAGGCAGTTTCGTTGCAGAAGCTCAGGAAAAAATAGGAAATAATGTCAATTTAGCCACCGGATACTACACTACATGGGGTGGACAATTTGAAAATCAGCAACACGCAATGAATAAACTCATGATTATTTTGCCAATAGCCATTGGATTAATATTGATTCTGCTATATATAACATTCGGGTCTATTCGTCTTGCATTGCTTGTAATCTCGAATCTTCCCTTTGCTATTATAGGTGGAGTGTTTGCATTGTATTTTTCCGGACTTTATTTATCAGTTCCTGCGTCGGTTGGATTTATTGTGTTATTCGGTGTTGCCGTATTAAATGGAGTGGTATTAGTCTCTCATATTTCACAGTTACGTCAAGAAGGTCATCCTCTTCTTGACGCTATTCGAAATGGGACAACAGACAGATTACGTCCGGTACTAATGACGGCTTCAATAGCCATTTTCAGTCTTATTCCTATGCTCTTCGCTTCAGGGCCCGGATCGGAAATACAAAAACCTTTAGCTACTGTTGTTATCGGCGGACTCTTTACATCTACATTTTTGACCCTTGTATTAATGCCAACACTGTATTCATGGTTTGAAAAAAAACAGGAGAATAAGTTATAAAAGGTTAATACAGAAACGAATAATTTTCTAGTATCCCTAAAATGCATTAAGATTTATTCGATGAGACATAGAAAGAGGCTGATTCGATAAAGGACAGCCTCTTTTCATTAATTCGAATGTCATAATTTAATCTTCAATTCACCATTTTAATGCAATATCTCATCAACAGTTCTTAAGAGTTTATCCGAGGTATAAGGTTTTTGCAAGAATTCAACAGTATCTTGCATGACAATATCGCCTTCTTGTTTTAATCCACTAACAGCAAGAAATTTCATAAGTGGATTTAACTTTTGAATTGCCCGTATCGTTGCCGTACCATCCATAAAGGGCATCATCATATCAGTAATTACGAGTGCAACCTTGGTACTATGCATTGCATACTCTGCAATAGCTTCCGTACCGTCTGAGGCGGTTATCACTTCATAGCCGTATGCTAACAGCGTAGTTTTGGTAATTTCTCGAATACTTTCTTCGTCGTCGACAATGAGTATAAGTTCACCCTTTCCGTGAGGCAATGCCTTCCGTTCTTCCAATCTGTTCACTTGCATTTCATCCTGTGCCGGGAAGTAAACCTTAAAGGTAGTTCCTTTACCAATTTCGCTATACACATTCACAAACCCATCATGACTTTTTACAATGGCAAGCACAGTAGAAAGCCCCAACCCTGTCCCTTTTCCAAGTTCTTTTGTGGTGAAGAAAGGTTCAAAGATTCTCTCCATTGTAGCCGGCGGTATTCCCATCCCCTGATCTGTTACTGTAATTACAACATGCAGTCCCTTTTTAGCTTCAAGGTGCATTTTAACATACTGTTCATCTAAAAGAATTTCATCTGCTTTTATTTCAAGTTTGCCGCCATTAGGCATAGCATCTCTTGCATTTACACACAGATTCATCAATACTTGATGAAGGCGTGTTGCATCGGCACAGATTGTCGGTAATGTTTTTGAAATAGTAGCTTGAAAAGAAATAGATTTCGGGAATGTTTCTTTAACAATTTTTCCAATTTCGTCTATGAGGTGTCTTATTTGAACGGAACTACGTTCACCTTCGACGCCACGAGCAAACGAGAGCACTTGTTTAATAAGTTCGGATCCTCTCAGTGCAGATGCTTCAAGCATTTGTAACAATTTCTGGCTTTTTTCATCTTTCAATTGCTTACTAATTATATTAATTGATAATAATATTGGGGAGAGAACATTATTCAAATCATGAGCAATCCCACCGGCAAGCGTACCTATACTTTCCATACGTTGCATACGCATGAATTGTTTTTCAATTTGTCGTTGCTCTGTTACATCACGCGAAACAACAAGAACACGCGCAATATTTCCCTGCTCATCCTTAATAACACTGCCATTTGATTCAATAAAACGAATACTGCCATCCTTTAGGATGAAGCGGTATTCCGCCCGTTGTCCAATTCCTGTCTTAATTGTCTCTTGAAATATTTGTCGTATTTTTTCTCTGTCTCCAGGATGAATTTCTTGAAATGAATCAGTTCCTTGCAATGAGTGAGGATCGCCGAGAATGAATTTATACGAAGGACTGTTATACATTCGTTTGCCTTCTAAATCAAGAACAGCAATCATATCGGCAACATTTTCAGAAATCATTCTGAATTGATCTTCACTCTTGCGTTGTGCCTCTTCTGCCATTTTCCTTGTAGTAATATCTTGAGATAAGATAAATACACCCTCAGGTACAGGCTGAATTGATAACTCAAAACATCCTCTTGAACCGTCAGGAAAAACGAAGAGATTTTCCATGACATGAGGAATCCGCTCTACAAGACATCGCTTAATAAGTCGAAAGACTTCTGTCTCTTCAATGCCGGGCCACATATCCATGTATCTGTTCCCAAGCAGTTCTTCTTTAGGACGTCTGTTATGTCTATCGGCGGCGTCATTGAGGTACAGATACCGCCAATCATGCCCAATAATTTGACACCCTTCAAGCATTGAATCAAGCGTCGTACGAAATTTCAATTCACTTACTTTCAGTAAGGTTTCCGCTTTCTTGCGTTCTTCCTCTTTACTGAAATTATCCAATGCAAAGGAAATATCCAGACTAATTTCTTCGAGAAGATGCTGTTCCTTTTCAACAGTGAAAAAGTTTTTTTCAACAGCATATAGATTTAAGATACCAATAGTCTTTCCTTTTAATCGGAACGGGACAGCAACAGCAGAATGATAATCACCTTTTTTCGCCGCATCATACCAATGAATCATAGTTGATTCAGACTGAATATCATTACAATAATGGAGTTGCTTTTCCCTTAAGGAAGCTCCTATAAGTCCTTCTTTATATGGCATTTGATAAGCATTGATATCATTAAAAGGTAATGTATTTCCATCAATGCCCTGTACACTAACAGGTGTTACGATACCCGTCTCCTGATCGAAAAGACCAACCCATGCTAATCGGAATTTCCCATACTCGACTGCTACGTTACAAATTCGTTTATACAATTCTTCAGGTGATTGAGAATGGACAATAGATTGATTAACCTGACTTAGCGTTGCATATAAGCGTGTAAGTGCATCAAGTGAAATGGTACGTTCATACACTAATCGTTCAAGTTCATCTTTAGCTTTTTCCATTACGGATGGATACCGTTGTAGACTCCAAAAAAGTAATACGGATAATCCTAAGAGCATCACTAATGGAACAATAAGCAGGAACGCGTCTGTTGAGATAGTTTGAGATGCTGTTTCCCTTCCTTTGATAAGTAACCGTTCCTCCTCATTTTGCATTACATTAATACGCGAATGTAACTTTTCCATATATTGAAAACCGATACCGGAACGAATCATTTCTACAGCTGAATCAAACTGATTACGTTGTCCTAAACGAATGATATTGCTTGCATGATTGACTTTTAAATTTATGAGCAGTTCAAGTGAGTCAGTATTATCTTTTTGAAAAGAATTATCAAGGGTAAGCTCTCGTAACTGAGAAATTGATTTGAAGAGATCATCTTTTCCTTCATAAAACGGTTTGAGATAAGTCTCCTTTGATGTTAGTACATAACCTCGTACACCGGTTTCAATTTTCAATAAAATCGCTTCTATCCCGTTTAGCGCGACAAGCACTTCATGGGTATGGGTAACCGACTGCATATCTTCAACGGTTTTATCAATAACTCTATTCTGCTTCCATCCGAATAGCGCTAATATTGCCAACAAAATCACAAATCCTACAAGTAATTTCACCTTAAAGGATAAGCTCATTTCTTCTCCTTGTTTTAGAACAGAATCTAATTTAGATTTTAGGTTAGTTTGTCGTTATTTGAGACACCACCATTTTTACAAAAAGCAAAACACAGAGCATTTACATTTTTCTACAAACGAATTGTATCTTACCTCACACGAATTGCTGATGCAATAATTTTTGATACTATACATTAGACCGTAAGAAAACAAATGTTTACGAATATTCGTTCGTAATAACACTAATAGTACGAAGATTTATTAACATTGTCAACCATTTTCTAAAAAAAATTTTAGGTATTTTACCACCGAAAAAAAAAAGAGGTTGTCTCACAAGAGACAACCTCTTTCATGTATTACATTGGAAGTAGTTCTTATACTACTGATCTCATGCGCGAACTCTGAACTCCAAGGCGTTTTAATTTATACCGTAACGTCTGTTCGGTTAAGCCAAGGAAGCCTGCGGCGCGAGATTGGTTAAAACCAAATCTGCGTAACGCACGTTCGATAATTCCTTTTTCGATAATATCGAGTGAACGTTCGAGAACGAATTCCTGACCTGTCTCGATATTGGTGAGCATCTTTACGACTTCCGTCTTCTCGTCGACGAGTTCCGGCGGTAACATGAATCTTCCACCTGAGGAGAACATGACCGATTTATCAACAACGGCTTTTAATTCGCGAATGTTTTCTTTCCATGATTGGCGGATAAGAATATCAATCGCGTTGATATCGATAACTAATTCTCCGACACCTAATTCGGCAGAAAGCTGAGTAGCAAAATATTTCACAAGGAGAGGAATATCTTCGGGTCGTTCACGAAGGGCGGGGACCCTCACTTGTTCGAAATCTCTTATTTTTCGATAAAGGTCTTCGTATAACTTATGTTTTTCGAAGAGGATATCAAGATCTTCTTTTGCTGTAATAATGACACGGATATTAATAGGTTCACTTCTGAAACTTCCAATACGATGCGATGAACGTTCTTCCAGGAAGGCGAGAATCTTCATTTGATTTCTGAAACTGGCCTCTTCAATTTCTTCGATTAAGATTGTACCGCCATTACCTATTTCTAAAAGCCCTCGTTTTGTAACAGTTCCGGAACCTGCGCCATGACGTTCATAACCGAAGAGAAGCTCTTCCAAATCTTTATCATCAGCGACAGATAGATTCACTGAAGTAAACGGTTTCGCCTCAGCATCTGTACGACTTAATGCGTATATGTTTTTCGCAATGGTTCCTTTTCCTACTCCGGCTTCACCGGTAATCGTTAAGTCTTTTTGTTCCTTAGCGAGCTTAGGAATCTGTTTAACGATTGCTTCAGTTGCCTTGCTTTTCCCTATAATAGGAAACGGAAAACCTTCCGAACTGACATATTCACTATCTTTTTGTTTTTTATTTGTGTCCGACATTCTGTTCCTTTACTTTATATTATTTGTTGATTTCTGAAAAAGTCTTCCCTGAACACTTTTTACCTTAAAATATTTCATTAAGATTAAGGTATCGATTGCATCACGCCATCGGCTCACACCTTTTGGGTTTGTAGCAATTTCACCCTCGTAGTAGGAGCCTTGTGGTGAAAGAACAAATCGTAGTCTCATGCTAAACAACACAACAAGTACGACTAATAGGAAATTTGATATGTATTGTCCTATCGTAAAAAACTCTGTGAGAGAACTCCATTCTACACTCTTCATATATCCCCAGAAATGCAGGAGATCAGTTGAGACAAAGAGAAGTAATGCAAAGACTATTTTGTCCATATACGCACCTTCGGGTGGTTCTTTTTTGTATTGGTATCCAAAATAGAGAAGAATAAACAATATCATCATGACTTCAATATTGATGATACTACCAAACAACGGTTGTTGTATTAACGTTCGATAATTGTCACCCTCTAAGTAAGGGATTAATTCTTCGATGCGAGCAACATTTTCCTTCGGGTATAGTTCACCTACAGGTCTTCCATCCTGCCATGCTTGAAGTTTTACAGCTGAGGCAAGTTCTTCTGCATCCGGGACACGTTGAACTTTATCAACGTATGTTGAAAGTGTTTTCCACTGGTGGATATCTTCAGTGTTGTAGAGGTAAAGTGGATCTGTAAAAATTGGGGCGAAATATATTCCAAAGAATAAGGCACAAATGCCAAGCGAAATAAGGTATTTCTGGAAAACTTTCTGGTGTAATAACACGGTGTTGATAACCATGTAAACAATTGCTAGACCTAATGTAAAAACAAAGGTGGCAGAGTAGTACTGGAAAAAAAGATGGTTCGCAAATTTATATTGGGTGAATAACGATTTCCCGACGAAAAAATAAACTGTAGCAGGTACACAGGTAAGGAAAAATAGGAAGAAATTTAGAAAGATATACTTATTGTCGTTTTTAGGTTGCAATTTTAAGAGGAAGAAACTAATCACCATTAACAACGATTGGCTGAGAAGATTAATCACCGTTGAGTTTGACAATGGATTGTGCGGAAACAATAAAACGGCACCCGTCATCAATGTAACGATACTTAACCAAGAAATCAGAATTTTGGGGACAATCTTCATGTGATACCTTTCACTAGAGTAAAAGTACTAAAATTTTATCTTAATGTCAAATCGTTTCGTAGATTTTTGCATATCGGTATTTATTAAGTGATATCCGTCACGTTTTCGATACGCAAAAAATTCTATCTTTTTCTATTAAACTTTGTTGTTATCACTTCATCTCATTTGTATTTTGAAATATTCACCCAGAATAATTCACTTAAACAATCTAAAATAAAGGAATAATTATGTCATCTAAATCACAAACTGCAAAACGCTTCCGAGCAATCATTTTAACTATTGGATTAACATTCGCAGTTAATTTTGCATTATCCTATACAGGGATCACAGGTAAAACAGGTATTCCTATGTTACCGGATTCACCAAGACCAAAGACCGGAATCCCAATGTTACCGGATTCACCACGTCCAAAAACAGGTATTCCCATGCTACCGGATTCGCCAAGACCAAAGACCGGAATCCCAATGTTACCGGATTCACCGCGTCCGTAATGGAAATAAGTTTATTTTAGGTTTATTTCAAGTAAATAGCCCTAAAATAGCAGTTCCATCTTTTTTTCTTTATATTATAGGATAATATGTAGATTTTTTTAAATAAAATCAATTATTATTCCTCTTGATTAAAGAAAAAGTTTCCCGTTTAGCGTTACACCTATTTTTAGCGATTCTATGTTTTTTAACGATTTTATTTGCTGGAATAGTTTGGCTTAATAAAGATCCATCTGAGTTATCAAATGTTGTACTTGGTTTGCCGTATGCCATATCGGTATTTGCGATTCTGACCGCACATGAGTTCGGTCATTATTTCGCCGCCCGATACCATTCGATAAATACCACGTTACCATTTTATATACCGATACCTCCATTTATTTTTACGCCATGGGGTTCCCTCTTATTGAACCCCTTTGGAACAATGGGCGCGATTATCCGATTACGAGATCCCCTCTCAACACGGAAAATCCTCTTTGATGTCGGTGTTGCCGGTCCTCTTGCCGGTTTGGTGGTAACAATGATTGTTTTTGCTCTCGGGTTTATTACTTTACCCGATAAAGCGTTTTTAAATGCTATTCATCCTGAATACATTACAAATCCGCAAATTCCCGAAGGCGGTATGACCTTTGGGTACTCGCTCTTTTTTAAATTTGCGATGCAGAGCTATCATGGGACAGGTTTTCTTCCTCCCATGAATGAAATATACCATTACCCGTATTTTTGTGCGGCATGGTTTGGTTTACTCATAACCGGATTAAATCTTATCCCTATCGGTCAACTTGATGGAGGGCATATCCTTTATGCTTTAATTGGCAAGCATCAGGGAGCAGTTTCAAGAATTTTACTTGGATTACTCATCGGGCTTGGATTATCCTACTTTATTCCTAACACAAAATTTTATCAAGAATCTGCTATGATTGGTTGGTTGGTATGGTCTGCTATTTTAATATTTGTTATTAAACCTGATCATCCCGAAATTATTGACGATACCCCTCTCGATCCCAACCGGCGACTTATCGGCTGGATTACATTAGGAATATTCATCTTCATTTTTATGCCTGTCCCAATTTCGGGGATGTAGAAAACGGAAGTCAGTAAATTTACTTCATTCCAGTTTCGGGTATAGACAAAAAACCCCGCAAGTGGAAAACTTGCGGGGTTTTAATTTCTACTCAAGATTATTGAGTTACACTATGCTCCCGCCTTTTCAATTTTAGCCCAAGTATCGCGTAACGTCACTGTTCTGTTAAAAATGAGTTTTTCCTGTGTGGAATCATTATCGCAACAGAAGTAACCGATGCGTTCAAACTGATAACGTTCATGAGGTGTTGCAGTTGCAAGATGACGTTCAAGTTTGCAATCTGAGAGAACTTCCAGAGAATGGGGATTCATTAATTCTTTCCAATTATCACCGTTCGGATTTTCTACTGTAAATAATCGATCGTATTGGCGAACTTCTGCCGCAACAGCATGTTCTGCCGATACCCAGTGAATGGTTCCTTTTACTTTGCGTGAGCTTTGTGAAGAACCGCTCTTCGTTTCAGGATCGTATGTACAGTGAATTTCGACAATTTCACCGTTGGCATCTTTCAAGACTTCAGTACACTTGATGATGTATGCATACCGTAAACGGACTTCCGCACCCGGTGTTAAACGGAAATATTTTGGGGGCGGGACTTCCTTAAAATCATCTTGTTCGATATAAATAATTTTGGAGAACGGTATCGTTCGTTTTCCCATTGATGGATCTTCGGGATTGTTCACTGCTTCAAGTTCTTCTACTACTCCATCAGGATAATTGGTCAAGACAACTTTTAAAGGTCGTATTACAGCCATCATACGGGCTGAATGTTTATTTAAATCTTCACGAATGCTATGTTCGAGCAATGCAACATCAATCATGTTATCACGTTTTGCAACGCCTACTTTATCGGCGAAATACCGGAGCGACTCG
>ORJL011604307.1_pt1 | contig 22576 bp, 40 predicted proteins | sample 1779941 | NCBI WGS metagenome assembly ORJL01 (sample SAMEA104232317, study PRJEB22302) | groundwater metagenome | biome: forest; feature: aquifer; material: groundwater | place: USA | collected 2011-08-07 | depth 5.8 m
ACCTTGAGAAAATTAGGCTATTTGTCAGTTGTAATTATAGGAAATAACATTAATTTTCGTATATTTTCAATGTCATTTCCTATCTAGCAAATAACCCGATTATATCCGATTATTGAAGTTATTTGCTATAAGATAGTTTTCGTCGTAACTTCTCAGCCGTTAGCAGATACGTTCTTTTATTTTTCCGCCAACAATATTTGCTTTTCTAAAATAATCAGCAATATTTTCTCTTGTTTCTCTCATGCCTTGAATAATTGATTCTGATAGAGCCCTATCTTTTTTTGGATAAAAATCTATTGCGTTGTATACTACTTGATTATGCCCATTAAAACTTGGATTAAACCTAAAAGCTAGGCAAGATTTCTCATTGGCTAAATAGCCCATAATTGTTTTTTTTGTATCACTCATTGAATCAAGAACAAATCTTGGATTTTTAGAATTTTCTTGTAAATAAGGAATTAGATGATTAATTAATTCGTCATTCAACACAGCCCTGAAATTTATTTTTTCTAAACTATATAATTCTTCATCTCGAGCAGCCTTTTCTCTCGCAACAAATTCTGCTTCTTTTCGTGCAGATTCTTTAGCCAACTCCATCTCCAATGTTTCATTTGTATCCATATCTTTTTCTTAAAAACTAGGTTTAAATTCTTTTTGATAGTTTAGAACAGCCTTATGAAATAATTTCTGGATAAAACATAGATAAATTTATGCAATAATATTTATATTTAAACATCTTTCAAATGTTCTATGGTAAGAAGAGGTAGAAAATGAAGAAAAAGAGCATAAATAAGAATAACAAGAGAGTAATCGCGGTAATCCCAGCATACAACGAATCACAGCATATAGAAGGAGTAGTAAAGCAAACCCTTAATCATGTGAATCAAGTCATCGTAGTCGATGACTGTTCATCTGATAACACAGCCCAGTTAGCAAGAAGCGCTGGAGCGATAGTCTTGAGCCATCCGATTAACCTTCAAAAAGGAGCATCTCTTAAAACTGGATGTGAGTTCGCGATAAAAAACAATGCAGACATAATCGTCATGCTGGATGCAGATGGTCAGCATGATCCTAATGAAATCCCTAAAATTATTGAACCATTAAATAAAGTAGATTTTGTTTTTGGATGCAGAGAGTTAAACAAGAATATGCCTTTAACAAAAAAGGCGGGGAACAATTTTCTCTCAAGATTATCAAAATTATTATACAAAAAACATATATCAGATACTCAATCGGGGTTTAGGGCTTTCAATACAAAGATATATGACAAAATCAAGTGGAATTCAAGCGATTATGGAGTTGAGACAGAAATAATAAGAAATCTGGCAAAAAATGACATAGAACATGAAGAAGTAAAAATATCAACGATTTATAATGATAATTATAAAGGCACAACCCCTATTGACGGAATGAAAATCGCATTTAATATGGTAAAAGGAAGTTTCTCTTAGCTTTAAAATGGCATCATACGAATTAATCCCCATTCTATTTGCATTAGTAATGATTTACATAACTTTCTATAGTTATAAAAGGAAGCAGATTGCCAAATATGGTTTAATCTTCTGGAATGTAGTCTGGATTATAAGCATTCTTTTAGTCGCTTTCCATACTTATGTTAATCAATTCCTCAATCCCTTAAACATCATGCGTGTTTTTGATTTATACACTATTGTTGCCTTTCTCTTAATCTTGTTTATAGTTTTTTATTTATTCAGAGCAGTTAGCCGAATAGAAAAGAAGATTGAGAATCTGGCTAGAATTGTCACAATTAAACCGCAATTATTAATTAAATCTTCCGATAAGAATGAAAAAAGCGATAAAGAAAACAAAAAAGAGTCTGCGAGAAAGAAGATGAAAAACAATGAGGGGCAATAGTAAAAAGAAGGTTAAAAGAGAAGAAGAGTCCGTGAGGGAGAATGAAGAATGAAGATTTTATTCGTTTTAGACCAATATTATCCTCATGTTGGTGGAGTAGAAATTTTATTTAAGAATTTGGCTGAGAATCTGGTAAAGGAAGGAAACGAATGTTGCATTTTAACAACAAAAATAAATAAAACCAACAATTTTGAGATAATCAAAGGGCTATTCTTTTTCTATAATGTTTCTAATTCTATCAAGCAAGAATTTTGTCCTTTCACTCAATAACTTAAATTCTAAATCTACCAAAGAAGTTTTTATTGAATACTGCATATTTTCTCTTATATCTAATATTTTTGTGCTATTTTTCAGGTTTTCTGTTACATCCTTATCATATATTTCTCTCAATTCTTTGATAGTCAGTAATATTTCTTTATTATTTATCATTTCTTCAACTAAGACAAATGTGCAAGACTGGTTTCTTGATTCATATCCCTTTTTTGCAATTAACGCAAGTAAAGCATGGTACAAACAATAAAAGGAAGCAGAAGCACTCCAATCCGAATAGCCTTCTCTTTTAAATACAAAAATAGCATTAAAATTGTGAATTGCTTTATTTATATGCCCTCTTATTAAATCATCAGTAGAAATTATCTTTCTTAATCCTTTATGTCTTTCTCCTTTTTCTCCCTCTTTCAAGCAAGAGCTTATTTTATCTTTCATTTGCATTTTCAATTGCCTCGATAATTATTTTATGTCCCCATAAAATAATCCCCTTTCTTAAGGATTCGATAATTACAGGGTCTTTTCTTTTAATATTAGAAATAAAATCCTCATTAGTCTGCACAACATCATGCACTTTAATAGGCATTGGGGGAAAGATCTTGTTTGATAGTTCTTTATATCTTTTATAATTGTCTTTTCGCACTACAAATATCATGTCCAGATCATTTGGATTTTCTTTATTTATATACGAACCGAATAAAATACAACATTCTACAATTTCTTTTAAAGACAATAAATCCAAATATCTGCTCTTTATTTTCCCTTTAAATTCTTCAATTAATGTTAATTCGATGACGTTTTTTGCTTTATTGTTCTCTAAGTCTATTTTATATGCCTTTATATTAGATATCTTTTTTACAATCAATATTCCTTCTCTTTCAAACTTTTTTAGAATTTTGAATGCTCCATTTGGAGCGATGTTGCATTTTCTTGATATTTCATTAATGGAATAATCTTCTCCAAATGAAAAAGTCAATATTTTCAATACTTTTTTCTCGTTTATTGTTAGCATATTACATACACCTTTATTGTATAATTATACACCTTTAGTATATAAAGCTTTCTAATTTCTCCAAACGTGTTCTGTAAACATGCATAAAATCATGCAACAATATTTATAATTGAACATCTTTCAAAGCTTGTATGGCAGGAAGAGTAAAGAGGATTAATATAAGAGAGGTAAAATGATAATAAATGTTGGGGGGCAAGCATAACGTGAGGGAGATAGGCAAGAGCATTAAGCTAGAAAGAGAAGAAGAGCCCGTGAGGGAGAATGAAGAATGAAATTTAAACACATATTTATCGATGAAAGATTAAAAATAGAACAGGAGTTTTATACAATATGGAGCTAAATAAAAATAACCAGTACCTGTATGTACTTAAAGCGAGCACCATACGGCACACCGACATACCGGTTTTACCTGTTATTAATAATAAACAAGGAAGATATATAAATTTTTTGGAGAAAATGAGCTATGGAGAAGGATAACTTTCATGTGGATATGAGCGGTAGAATTTATAATAATCTAACAATTGGAATTGCTCTTGTCGGAACAAAAACAAAATTAAATTATGGTTGCGCCCTAAAAGGAAATCTTATAAAATTAATAAAAAAAGAATTATTTAAGAATAATTTTTTTGAAGATTGTGCAAAACTTTATGCCATTTGCATCTATTTACTAGTAAAAGAAATTAAAGATAATATTAATCTCTTAATAATATGCAACGATGAGGATTTTGAAGTTGTAAAAAGAGTTTTATCTCAATTACTTAAGAACTATAATTTTGATATAATTAATATTAGCGAATTTAGAAGAAGGCTAGGAAGAAATATTGGTTCATTTGCAGATAATTATGCAAATATTTATCGAAGGAAAGCATTAAAACCAAATAAATGGCCCAAGGGAAAAGAACTCAAGGTCGCAGATGTAACCTACATATTAATTAAACAACATTGGGGGGCATTAAGAAAATAGATATAAAATAAGCGATTAGCGGCCTTCCCAACCAATCACAGCATAAAGCCTGGTCAGCTTGAATAATCAAGCACTTTACGGAGCCGGTTCGCCTATCATATTCAAATGGAAGGAATATTTAAACCTTCCGATAGTTAAATCAAGATGAAAAGAGAGAAAGTAGAAGAAAAGATGGGCAAGTATAACGTGAGGGAGAATGAAGAATGAAAGAATTTGATTACTATATCTTTATAGACTATTCAGAGAACTTGATAGGATATAATATTATTGAAACCTCAAGATTTGCATTTGCGCAATCCCCCTACTTTAGTTCGAGGGTAAGCAAATCAAATCTTGATGGTGCTCAAGAACCCGAGCACGCCCCGGAATTTATTCCGAGGGTTCTTGACAAAAACAAATTAAAGGAATTGCTTCCGAAGATAATAAAATTTGCCCATTATAAAAGATTAAGACATAAATCTCAGTATATTCACTCGATTAAAAAGATAATTCAAACAAGAAATATATTATCTGATATTTTAAAGATAAAAATCCGAGAGATGCGGCAAAATATGGAAATTTATTCAGACGTGCTATATTTTATTAAAAAAAATAGCAATTGTATTATTTTCGTGTCTATTGATAATCACGAATTCCCGAACTTTAAGAAATTAGTAAATATAACGGATGGAGATAAAACAAAAGTAGTTGAAGAAAGCCAACTTAAGCAAGGCAGTATTGAATATAAAATGAGCTTAGTTTTGGGCACATTATTAAATATTGAGAGGTTAGAAAGACAAAGTGGAAAACAATAAATTTCGAGAAATAAAATACAGGGTAAGTGCGTCCGTCAATCCTACCACAGAAACTTTGCAATTTCTGTGCCTTAAACTCTTACGAGTTCAAGGTAACCGCATCATCGCAGAGCGGGCACGGGATTCGTCAGGTCGCGTTCCCCTATACGATTATCATAGTATTATCGATTATTTAAGTTTTTCGGTTTTGATGAAAAGAGGTAAATTAGCAGGATGAGGGAGAAAATAAAAAATGTTTAAATATATTTATATTGACGAAAGCGGGGATTTAGGTGAAGCAGGCTCTAAATATATGATTTTATCTGCACTGATAATTGAAGATTCTAAAGAGTTGGATAGAATTATCAAGAATATGCGAAGAAACAAATTTAAGAAAGAGCTTAAGAAAATTAACGAAATTAAAGCAAACAAGTCTTCTAATTCTGTCAGAAAATATATGCTAGAAAAATTAAATTCAGTAAAAAATATAAAGATTATTTATGTAGTTTTAGAAAAAAAGAAGTTAATGAGCGAATATTTAAAGAACAATAAAGAAAAATTATATAATTATGTAGCAGGAAAATTGGCGAAACAATTATCTTTGGAAGATGCCCGCGTCGAAATTAGAATTGATAAAAGGCAGGGAAAATTATTGTTACAACAAGATTTTAATTCTTATTTCATAAAATGCTTGACTGAAAGGTCTCACCCGTCAAAGATAATAATAGAACATAGCTACTCACATAATTGGGCAGGATTGCAGTTTGCTGACATGCTTGCTTGGGCTTGTTTTCAAAAATTTGAATATAATAATAACTCTTTTGTCGATTTAATCAAAGTAGAACAGGAGGTTTACCATGTTTGGTAAATTAATAGAAGCAACAGTACCCGAAAGTACTCAAGCGCGCACCTCAAGGTACACTGACTTTCAGGTTTTACCTGTTAGTATATTATACATTGAGTCATATTTAAGTTTTTCGGTTTTGATGAAACGTGTGTTAAATATAGAAAAAGCAGAGGTAATTAGGGGCAAAGGTTCGATGGGGGAGATAAGAGATATAATTGGGGAAGAGGGTTTTTTGAGGGAGAATGATAAAGGGATTAAAAGAGAAAAAGAGTCCGTGAGGGAGAATGAAGAATGAAAATTTTATTCGTTTTAGACCAATATTATCCTCATGTTGGCGGAGTAGAAACTTTATTTAAGAATTTGGCTGAGAATCTAGTAAAGGAAGGAAACGAATGTTGCATTTTAACAACAAAAATAAATAAAACCAACAATTTTGAGATTATCAAGGGTGTTAAAATATCTAGAATATCGGTTCCGAAGAAGGCGGATAAATATTGGTTTGCTTTTTTTTCAATTCCCAAAGCAATAAAATTAGGGAAATGGGCAGATGTGATACATACGACCACATATACTTCGGCATTTCCATCTTTTATTTCAGCAAAAATTAATAGAAAAAAATCAATTATCACAGTCCATGAAATATTTTTAAAGATGTGGAAGAATTTTCCAATGGATAAACTAAGTTCTTTTTTTCATAGATTGGCAGAAAAGGCAGTTATTTCTCTGCCTTTTGATAAATACATTTGTGTTTCAGATTATACTAGATATTGTTTAAGACTAACAGGCATTCCAGATAATAAATTATTAACTATTTACAATGGATTAGATTATACTAATATTAAAAGCAACAATAGTATTAACATAAAAACCGACTTAAATTTAAAAGATAAATTTGTTTATCTATATTTTGGCAGGCCAGGAGTCTCAAAAGGAGTCGAATACTTAATTAAAGCATCAAAGATAATCAAGAAAGAGATAAAATGGTCTAAATTAATCTTAATTTTGACAAAAGACCCCCTAAACAGATATAATGATATCCTGAGTTTAATTGGACAAAGTAACCTTAAAGAACATATCATTATTCTAGATTCATTAGATAAAATTAAGCTTAATTCTTACATAAAAACCTCTGATTGTGTGGTAATTCCGTCAATTTCGGAAGGTTTTGGCTATGCTCTTGCAGAGGCTTGTTATCTAGAAACTCCAGTCGTTGCAACAAATGTTGGAGCAATTCCCGAAGTTATTAGTGGAAAGTATGTTTTAGTTGAACCATCTAATCCTCAAAGTATAGCTGAGGGGATAATTAAAGTCCATAATAATCGATATTATAAAACTCCATTAAAGAAGTTTGATATTAAGGAAACGATAAAAAATTACATGGAGGTTTATGGAAAATGAAGATTCTTCAAGTTATCCAAAGATATCCTCCATCGGTTGGGGGATCCCAACATGTCTGTTATAGATTATCAAAAGAATTAACCAAACTTGGACATGAAGTAACCGTTGTGACAACTTCTTCTTTGAATAATAGGGATATAATTGGATTATATGCGAAGGGTTTTAATTTAAAGTTTGTAAATAATCATCTTCCAGATTCCAGTATCGAAGATAACATCGAAGTTTTCAGATTCAAACCCCTATTTCAAATATTAACTAGATTGTTTAATCCTTCATTATTTTTATTTCTTTGTAAAAATCTAGATAAATACGATCTTATTCATGCACATTGTTATACTACAAGTGAATTGGACTATTGCTCTTTGATTATGTGTCTTAAAGGGATAAATAAACCCTATATCATTACTGCTCACGATGTTATAACTCCTTACAAAGGAGTTTTAGGGTTTCTAAAAGATTTTTATGACAAGACTATCGGAAGACTTTCACTCAATTCTGCAAACAAGCTAATTGCTTTAACAACAGAGAACCTAAATCAATATACAAACTTGGGCATTAATAGAGAAAAAGTGGCGGTAATTCCTAACGGAATAGATTTTTTAGAAATAAATAGAAATAAAGCCAAAATTAAGAAAAAGAGATTATATGGAAAAAATAAGGTTTGTTTATTTGTTGGCAGATTAGTTGAGTACAAGGGAGCCCAGCATATAATAATGTCTGCTCCCAAGGTATTAAAAAAGTTTCCAAATACCTCATTTATTTTTATTGGAGAAGATCAAGGCTATAAGAATATCCTAGTTGAAGAAGCAAAAAGACTTAATATTTCAGATAAATGTATCTTTAAAGGCAAAGTAAGTAACGAAGAATTAGCAGAACATTACGCCATGGCTGACGTTTTTATCCTACCCTCAACTGGAGAAGGATTCGGTTTGACGGCAGTAGAAGCAATGCATTATGGAACTCCAGTTATTTTAGCAAATGAGGGAGGACTTAAATGGATATTGGAAGAAGTTGGCGGATATCCAATAAATATGAAATTAAACATCAAAGGCCAAATAGCCAATAGTATCCTAAAGATATTCACAAATAATAAAAGACTAACTGAAAGCAAGGATATAAAGGATAGATTTGACTGGTCGAAGGTCGTAAAAGAATTGGAGAGAACTTATTATGAGATTTCTTAAACCTTCAGAGAATACTAAACTTTATGAGGCATTATTGCTTATTTTATTTATAATAATATCATTCATCTTTTTTATAAATATGGTTTGGTTCCCTTCAGGCGACGACCCAGCAGTATATATCACTGCAACTAATAAAATAGTACAAGATCAAACAACTTCTTTTATAATGCCTTTTTACCCCCAAGTTAATCAAGGATACAATGGGCCAATATTTACTCCACTATTAATCTCTATAATCTCTTTGATAACTTCTATTTCTCCTTTAAATTTGTATCTATATTTTTTGTTATTTTTATTTTGTTTATCTTCATTATCATTATTTCTACTATTGCGTTATAATTTTAAAGATAAAGTGATAATTTTGGCGACGTTTTTCTTTATTCTTTCAAGGTTTGGAGCAGAAACTTATTGGGGGGGAAATTATAATCAAATATTTGGCCTATTTTTATTGCCCTTATTAATTTTATACTATCAAAGGTTTTTAGATAAAATATCAATAAATGCTGGACTGTTGTTATTTTTGCTGTTTATAACAATATTTTTTTATCATACTCTAACTTTTTTATTGACTTTTCTCATAATGATTTCATTTATTTTTGTTTTGCTTAATAGGTACAAAAAGAAAGTATTGTATGTCATTTATCCTTTGATTATCCTCATCTATTTATCTTGCTTATTTATATTCAGAAATTATTTAAAACATTTCAGGATATCTTTAGAATGGTTGGGCTTAGGAAAAGTCTTGTCTTCAAGCGGAGGATTCCCCATTCTGTTATTACTTTTCTTGCTTTTTGGTTTGTTTTTCATATTGAAAGAAAAATATTATCTGCTGGTCTCATGGGCACTCTTATCCTTACTATTTTCTCAGAGCTATTTACTCAATATTCCGTTTTATAGTTGGAGATTCAATCCATTTTTTATCCAATCGATAATTCCTTTTTTGGCTGGAGGAATTATTTTATTAAACAATAGAATAAAATATAAGACAAATAAAACATTATTCATTTTTTTTATAGTCACAATATTTTTAGTTAGTCAAATTGGGACTATTTCAGAATATAAAAAAGTTTATCTTGAATATAACCCTCCGCTTCAACCACCAGTAATAGAAAAGTCGGAATATGATGCTTTTATTTGGATGAAGTATAATTTGCCTAATGACTCTATTGTTTTAGCTCATAAGAAATGGGGCATTTATATCCCTGCTATTGCCCAGAGAAGTGTTGTTTTAGAAGATTTTCAAGGAGTTTGGGAAGGGGACCCAATATATAATTTTAGTTTAGAAGCATCAAAGATATTTAATTCAACCTCTTTAGAAGCCAATGAACTCTCTTGTCAGTTTAATATAAGCCATGTTTTTATAGGTTCTGGGACAACAATCTATGCCCAATATAACTCGAGTAAAAATGAAATATTCGAGAATAATTCTGGATTCAAGAAAATTTATGAAAAAGATAAATCTATAATCTATGAGGTTAAATGTAGAAAATGAAAAAAGAAATTATAATAACCATTGTTATTTTATTAACTCTTCTGATATTTTTATCCTACAGGGGCTTATTAATAATGGTAGTCAGTTTACCAGTAATCATAACTCAAATAATATTAGGCTTTGTTGTAGCGGATGTATCTGAAGATATCAAAATATTTATGAATATACTAATTAGTTTCCCATTATATGCTATAATTTTATATATAACATTAAAGTTTATAAAAAAATGGCAATCAAAATAATAGCAAACGGATATTATAGAAGTGGAACAACGCTACTCGGAAGTATTTTAAAAGATAGTCTAAAAGGAAGTTTATGTTTTTACGAGCCTCTAAACCCTACTCTTTCATTATTAGTAAAAAATGAGGCAAAAACAAAAAAGAAGCATTTTTTACACAATAAGCTGTTGTTTGAAGATTATTACAAACTGGATGAAGAAACTTTAAGAAAAATATTAATTTCCAATCCTAACCTTAACCAAAATGGGATTGGAAGCGTTAAAGAATTATTGGAGTATTTCGATTTATATGAAAATCTAGGAAAAGAAGTAATCTTGCAAACCAACAGACCCCATTTTTTCTTGAAATATATTTTTGACAGGTATAACAATAAAACTATTCATATAGTCCGACACCCCCTAGATATCCTTAATTCTATGGAGCATACTATCACAAAAGACGAATACACATCAAAAAGAGTTATTAGATTTTTAACAAAGAAATTGGTTTATAAGAAATTATTTGAAGTAAACAAAGAATTTAGATGGATAGTCAAACATTTGGGTTACCCATTCGAGCATTTTGACAAATGGGAAATTAAGTACTTCTATACAAAAAGATTCTTTAAAAAATTTGTTTTGGTATGGGTTATGTCTAATTATTTTGCCCTAAAAGATTTAGAGAAAATAAATGGCAAATTAGTCGTATATGAAAATTTGGTTAGAGAACCTAATAAAGTTTGTAAAGAAATGTCTGAATATTTAGGAAAGAATATAATCTACAAAGAAAAGATAATTGAAAACAATCACTTTAAATTTAGAAAAGGAGAAATGAAAACATTTTTAAAAGTCGTAAAAAAATTAAAGATTGAAGATGAATTCAATTTTATTAATGAAAAAGTAAGGGAATCTGATTTAGATTATGTTGAGTGCAAGTTCTTGAAGTGATTTTTCATCCCTAAATAAGAATTTCTATAATTAAATCCCTATTAATTAATAAGATTATAGATATTCAGTACCCCAACTTTTAAAATCTTCTGCAGTTATTACTTTTACTTTATTCAATCCTGATTTTTTTAATGTTTTTTTAAATTTCTCCGATATTGGCCTATTGAATATTAAGTTTTCAATATCAATATTGAAATCGTTAGCAATCATCCTTATCATCTTTATTGAATAAAAATTTCCCCGGTATTGGGGAAGAAGATAGATATCTCGTAAGACAACTTTGTTTATTCTACATAGGATATCGCTATAAGTCTGTACCCAACAATATCCAATTATACTATTATAAAAAAATAGCACATAACAATAAAATTTATCTTCATTTGGTATAGGGAAATATCGAGTTTTTAATAACCCTGTTTTTGGTATAGGGAAATCAAGCCCTTGTTCTACCTTGGAAAACCATCCGAGTCTTTCTATTGCTTTTATTATTGCTCTTTGAGGGCGGCTTTCTTCGTTATCTATTCTGAATAGCATAAACGTAGGAAACTTACTTTCAGTCATAATTCCTTCTGTTGGCTTATAGATCTCGCAATTTGATAAATGCGTCTGACCATTTTGTTTAAATTCTTTAAAACATTTTTCACAAACATATACTTTTCCTTCGCTTTCTTCGGTATTTAAAAGAATTCTTTCTTCTTCTTGGATTATAATATTATCTTTAGGTTTGCTATTTTTCACATTTATAAACACATATTTCATAAAAAAACGACTAATTTGATCTTTATATTGTTTATTAAACGAAATAATCCTTTCTATAGAAGAAAGTCTAACAATATTTTTAAAGAAAGAGGTACTTAATATTTGATGGAAAACAACCTAACAGAGCAAGAAAAAAGAATAACTCAAGATATCGGTGGAGCAATATTTATTTTTTATGGGCTATACTCATTTTTTAAAGGGCAAACAGATGGTTTAACTTTTGGAGTTTTATTAATAATCGGGTTTGGTGTAAGTCAAGATATTAGAAACATATCTTTATTTTTTTTAAGATATTTATTTGCTAAAATTACAAAATCTCGGACCCCCACTTACGATTTATCTAAAGGTAAGATAACCCAAATCTCTGGAAGAGATTCAATTGTAAATTATGGAACGATAACGTATGGAAAATAAGAAATAACCTCCTGTTAAAACTATAATCTTTGCAGAAGTATTCGATTTTTCGCAGAAAATCGAGCTTACTATTCTTTATTAATTATACTATTCCATGAATAAATTAACATGATAGCTTTATAGAATCCGTACCAAAACAAGATGTAACCGGGCTGAGCTAAATAATATAACATTGCATCGTTCAAAATTAATGGTTTTGGTAAAAATATCAAATCTTCAATCAAAAGCAGAGTGCTGATAAGAAAAGCTATAACACATCTAAATAATATATTTTTTATATTTATTTGCCTGTGAAATGTAGTCAAATTGTCAGATTCTTCTCTAATTTTTATCGTTTCATCCGAGATAATATCATAATCATTCTCTTTTGCTTTTTTTATTTTTTTCAAACTATTGCCAACATTGTTTATAAATTGAGTTCTATAAAAAGTGATTAATTCTTTTTTCTTTTCTAAAATATTTTTCTGGATAACCAATGGATAAAAAATAGATACAAAAGTCAATAGTGCAATTTCAATAGGCAAAATTATTCCATAATGCGTTCTAATTGTAGTTGTATAAGCTAAAGAGAGTAATCCAGAAAGTAAAAATAAAGGAATCAACCAATCTTTTAATTTAGCAAAAAATTCTCTATTTTCTTTATCCGATAATTTTTCATTTCCCATACAAATCCTCTTCGATAAAACTTTTTAAACTTTTTCCCTTCTCTCACTTTGTCGAAGCGAAACATTCTTCAGCAAACAAAGGAAAAATGATGGCGGCTTTAGCTAAAACCTTCCCGCATTTATTACTAATCCTGTGAATCATTCAAAGCTTTTTCCTACTTCTTCTTTTTTCTTTTCCTTTCTTAAAATAGGGCAATTCTATATCTCTAAGTGTTTTTTGTGGTTCTTCTTTGTTTTTGCTATATAAAAATTTTAAATATTTTAAATATAATCTTATATTTTTATCCAACCCATTAGGGTTGTTTTTTAGATTAGGAATTATAGCTTCACCTTTAAACGAAGAATCATCGCAAGATATGCCTTTCAGCACATTCCTATCAATAATTGCAAAAACATCTGGAAATTTAAAGTGCAATATCGCAGAGGCTACGGGAAATCCTACGCCATCCAATTCGGTTAGATTACTAAACACTTTTCTCAAAACACCATATTTTTCGTTTTCTAAATCTGCATTAATTTTCTTTATTTCTTCTAATTCCATCTTTTTTTCATCCAACAGATTAAAAGCTTTCCTTATTTTTTCTTCTTTAATTTCAAATGGTTTATATCCTTTAAAACAATAAATCCTGAAATAGTTTAATATGGGGTCCCTATCAATGTTTTCTAAAATAAAGTCATATTCTCCTTTAAGTTCTTCTTCATCTAGGGCCATATTTTATTCAAGTTCTTCCACCGATTATTTTTAGGCTGTAATCTCAATAGTAGTTTTTCCATTTTTATCTAAGACTTTGGGATTGTAAGTTGCTGATTGTGTTTGACTAATATTTCCGCAAACTTCTAAGAGTTTCATCAAGTCTTTGGCATTAATTTGCATACTTACTTTTTTCTTTTTTTCACTAACACTATTTTTCATCTGCCTAAAAAATGTTATTGGTATTTAAATGCTCATGACTACTGTTTTGTAACTAACAAAAGAATTTATTTGTTAAACGAACCTTTGCCTCACAATCCTCGATATTGCAACTTCCCAATCCCCAGTCCCTAAAACAATCCCTGCGCCGGAAATATATGGAACCTTATAGCAAGAAACCAATAATAAAAAAGACATGGGGAAATAAAAGATTTAGTGATGGAATTTTCTGGGTAGAATTTCAAGAAATCAATCCAAAAAGGTTATTCATTACTTACGGAAATAACATGACAGGATTTAGAAATATGAGTATGGATATCAATTCCTGCACGGACAGCGGGAAAGACAAAATTTGCAAAGTAAACGTAAGTCTAAAGGATTACGACCAGCAAAAAGTGCGCTCATGCCAAAAACTTGTTTATAGTAATTGTAGATAACCTTTCTGGGGTTCGAAAATTTTACCATCTTTACTTAGAATCGAGATACAATCATCAATCTCAATTTGACTAAATCTATCTTGTAAGTCTTTTTTTACTAATTCTAAAGGTATAAGTTTTCCTGCTTTTTTTTGAATTTCTAAAAGTGTCTGTTCAAAGAGCAATACCTTGCTTCTTCGTGTTGAAGTTATCTTCTTCGTAATAATATTTATATCCGAATCTTGGGAAAGGGCAATTATATCGGAGACTTCTAAGGAAAAATCAAAATTTACACTGGTTTTTTTGCCAAAAAGAATAGGGCTTTCTCTAAGTTTTCCTTTAAAAGAATAATTTCTCCCAATGTTTGCTTTATCACACAAATCATTCTTAAGAACAGCAGAAAGCTTTCTTGAACCATTGCTTGGTTCTGCGAGGACTATTTGCTGCATATCAGAAAACTCCTTTGCTAATTCTTTAAACCCTCTCTTGCTTTTGCAATGACAAACGTCTGGCGAGACCAGAATTTCTCCTGTTTGCTGAGTTATAAGGATAGCCCCGCAATTTTTGCATTCATATTTAATATTTTCAACACGAAGCTTCACATCTCCAACTTTTAAGACATACCCTTTAATTTCAATTTCATTATCCAAGTGCTCTTTTCTTAATTCAGAAATTGTAGTTCCCATTTAAAATTAGGGCATTGTAAAGTTTATAATCATTTCTAAAATGAGCCCTGCCCCCCATTTTCCACCCCTAATTAAGCATTTCTATAACATCATTCCCTCAAGATAAACTTCTCAACAAAACCGTTACCTCAAGAATAATCTTTTCTCGGCAAAACTAAATCAACAACTAACCACAATTCTAAAACACCGAAAAGATAATTATTTAAACCCTTGAAGTATTAATAAAATATGGCAGAAATGGCAACAATAGACAAAATGTATCGTGAAATTATAGAGCTAAGGAACGAAGTTGGCTTTATTAAAAAACACATGTTTGATCCAGATTGTATTATGACTTCTGAAGAAGAAGAAAGGTATGTAGAAGCTATGCAAGAATTAAAAGAAGGTAAAACGATTTCTCTTGAAAATTTAAAAAAAGAATTAGGGATTTAAGATGTTTAATGTTGAATTAGGGTCAGAAGCAAAAAGATTTCTAAAAAAATTAGAGAGAAAGGCTTGTGAAAGAATTATTGCAAAAATAGATAAATTAAAAACAGAACCATTTCCTCAAGAGGCAAAAAGGATTGTTGGAAAGCAAGATAAAATATTTAGAGTCAGAGTTGGAGATTATAGGATTCAATATAGCGTCTTTTATGATAAAAATTTAATATTTATTTCAGACATAGATAAAAGAGAAAGAGCTTACGATTAATTAAGCAATTTCCATAAAAAAGAAATCATCTTAAAAAAAGCTACTAAATAAATCAACTAAATCATGAAACGGCGATTGCCCGAAAGCGCGTAATCCCCTCAAACCATCAAACCCTCTAACGACTAAAATCCTTTTAATAAAATCGAAAAGATAATTATTTAAACTATAAAAATAGGAATATAATATGGAAATGGAAAAAGAAAATATAATATCTAATAGACTAGATAGAATAGAAAGAGCATTAAGGGAAATACAGGAAAGGATGATAGATGTGGATGTTATATTATCTGAAGAGGAAAGAATCATGCTTGATGAAAGCGTTGAAAATGAAAAGAAAGGAAGGTTAGTTTCATTAGAGGCGATAAAGCATGTTCGAAGTAAAGTTCGATAAGAAGGCAGAAAATTTCTTATTAAAATGTGAATCGGAATTATTTGATAGAATTATTAAAAAATTAGAGATTTTGAAGCAAAATCCTGTTCCATATGATTCAAAAAGAGTATTAGGGTATGAATTACCAACTTTTAGGATTAGAATTGGGAAGTATAGAGTTTTATACAGGGTCAATTACGAAACTAAATTAGTCATTGTTATAAATATTGACAAAAGAGAAAGGGTCTACGATTAAATAAACATTTCCAGCCCCCCAAACCCCAGCCCACTCTTACTTCAGACATCGAAAAGATAATTATTTAAACTATGTTAATATCAATATTACATCATAAAATGGAGCAGGAAACAACGAACGAAGAAAATGTAACGATGCAAAAAATGTATCAACTAATGATTAATCTAAAAAGAGAAGTGGAGTTTATAAAAAATAATATGGTAAAAGAAGACATGTTTTTAAGCATGGAAGAAGAAGAAAAATTAGAAGAGGCATTAGACGCACATAAAAAAGGAAAAACAATATCAATTGAAGATTTAAAGAAAAAGTTAGGTGATTAATATGCATTCAATCTTTTTGGGCCCACAAGCTGAAAGATTTTTATATAAAACTGATAAAGCATTAAGGCAGAGAATCTGGGAGAAACTTGACGAGTTAAAACTTAATCCTTTTCCAAGAGAAGTTGAACAAGTTCTAGGAAAGAAGGAAAAATCGTTTAGAGTCAGAATAGGAAAATACAGAATTCAATATGTTGTTTTAAAAGATGTAAAACAAGTTGTAGTATTTGATATCGATAAAAGAGAAAAGGCATACGATTAATTAAGGATTTCTATATAACCACAATCCTAAAAAATCGAAAAGATAATTATTTAAACTATGAAAATGTTGATTTAATATGGAAGACGAAATGCAATTAATGAGAGAAGATCTAATGAAATTAAGGAGAGAAATGGAATTAATAAGGCAAATGCTATTATCTGAAAGGCAAGAAGTAGAATTAACGGATTGGGCAAAGGAAGAGCTTGAAGAGGCAAGAAAAAGAAAGAAAAAAATATCTCACGAAGATGTCAAGAATATGATTCTTTCAAGATGAGCTTCATAATTGAATGGGATGAAAAAGCCCTCAATTATCTTAGAAAATTACCTAGAGACATTTCAGAAAGGATGTTGAAGAAGATTGATTTATTAAAAGAAGATCCTTTTAGGTTTTTAGAACATTATGAAGGGGATTATTATAAACTAAGAATTGGAGATTATCGGGCTTTGATTGATATAGATTTTGATAGTAAGATTTTAACAATTCAAGTTTTAGATAAAAGAGGCAGAGTTTACAAATAGTTTTTCACCCCTAAATAAGCATTTCTATAAAAACCTCCATTCCCTCAAGAGAAACTTCTCAACTAAAATATACCCTTTAATGCCGTCATCTACTGCACTAACCTGAGATTTACCCAAAACTCCTCAATTATTAAACTCAAACTATTTCCCAATAACCATGTTTTCTTCCACCAACTCTTGACAATAACTCTTTATTCTTTAATTTTTCAAGATATTCTTTAACAGTGTCTGAGGTTATATTAAGTTCCTTAGCTATTTCTTCTCTTGTGATAGTTGGTTTTTTCTTGATTGAACCAAGTATCTTTTGCTCAAGCTCTGTCGGCTTTTGGGGGGTCTTTTGGGGGGTCTTTTGGGGGGTATCCCCTGCAAGCTTGCCCAGTTCCTCGTGGGTTGGTCTAAATAGGGTAACAGCAAAGAATTTACCAAATTGGAATTTTGGCTCTTTTAAGCCTGCTCTTTTCATCTCTTCCCTAATCCTGCCTATTCCACTTCCTATATGCTCCACCAATTCTAATTTAGTAAATAAACTAAAGATTGTTGGATTTCTTGAGAGACTTCTTGTCCCGAATTCTTCTTCTTTAATAATTAATCCTCCAGGGTTGCTTATCTCAACTCTGTCATCAAAAATATCAACTTGAATATAAGCTCCCTTTTCAGAATAGTCCCTGTGAGTCATTGCATTAATGATGCATTCCTTTAATGCTTTATCAGGAATTTCCAATATTTCTTTTCTAGGGCCAAAACCTTCCATCCTATAGACCGTTTTTAAGTTTGAATAAAGAAATTTTAGAACTTCTTCATAATTAGAATAAATATCTAATTGAAAATCTTTTTTATCAAGAATAAATGTTTTATTTAATCCCTTGAATAAAACGCAGGTGACTGTTGCCTGAGGAATAAATCTTTCTACATTATCACAAAAGAATAAAACTCCTGCATTTTTGAATTTTTCTTTATCGACAATAACCCCTATATTTTTTAGAATAGATTCATCAGAAATAACCCTGCTTAGTTTTGCTTTATTCAAATAAGTAGTAAGTTTTGTTTTATTATACCCATTTTCAAAACTAAATGTCGGATGAATTGATTCATCAAAAAGTATTTTCCCCTCTTTATTAAAGAACTCTCTAATTTCGTCAGTAGATAATTTTTGAGAATTGCTTCCTTGTCTTAGAAAGAACCCTGCTGAACACCTATGAGGTTTATTGAGGCCTTCATCTATGTTAGCTATAAGAACATTATCCATTATTTCGAGTTGGATATTGATTGGAGGATCGCAGTTCCTTGCAATGTCTTGAATTTCTGATTTTAGTTTATTTGTTATTGAAATGCCTTTAACCTCTCCTTTATCATCAATTCCAATAAAAATTCTTCCTCCTTCAGAGTTTGCTAAAGCAACCATTTCTTTAGCAATATTTTTAGAATCAAATGATTCTTTAAATTCCAATTTTAATCCTTCTCCTTGACTCAATAAAAAATCAAATTCTCTTTTTTCCATCACAAAATCAAGTTATTATGATATTAAAGTTTAACTATTGGGAAGGATATTACGAAACACCAAGCAAAAAGAAGGATATTATTACTTTATGCAAGAAATTAAAGAATGGAATTTGTGATATTGAGACAAGTTTCAAGAACGGCAATCATACCTTGATTATCGAAGCAAGGGACAAAGCAGGTTTAAGCTCGAATCAGACTATTAACTTTGAGACAACGAGATAAATAGGCAATTACTATCCTACAAACGAACATCATTTCCTAACCAAACCCCACAATCATTTAAGCCCCAGAAACACAAAATATGCTGTGTTGCATGATTCTCATAGCCCCCGACGATAAAAGTTTAAGTGAACTTTAGAGTTATCGACGATAAAAAATAATCATGCAACACAGCAACAAAATAAAAAGGTTTAAAAATGCTTTAAAAATTACTATAAAATGGACAAAGTAGCAACTTATACCTATGCATTGGGATCAGCAAGTGAACTAAGAGAAGGAAATCTCAAAAAATTAAGAACGAATAAAGATTCTTCTAAATTAATAAAGATGGTTTATGGGAGAAATGATTCAGGGTTAGTCGTGCCAAGGTTTATGGGAGTTTATCAAACTGATGAATTTATTGCTCACACTAATACGTTTGGAGAGAGAGAGGCATTAGAAAGAATAGAAAAATTGTATCGTTTAATGCAGTTAAGTAAGAGTAGGCTTACAAGACTATCAATTTTCTCTAGCTTAGGAGTTGATGATGAAGTTCACCCAGACTTAATCATGGTCACATATGATCCAAATACCTGGACTGAAGAACTGGTAAGAGTAAGTTTAGATGATAAGTTAAAAAGAGTAGCTATAGTTTCTGCTAAGGAACTGCCCAAAGTTTATAATAAAAATACCACTCTTGCAGAAACTATAATCGAAAGAGGGCAAAATGAATTTGAAATAACTGGAGATAGAGAAAAGTCTCTTTACTTTGTCAACCCAATGGTGCAAGAATTTGCTGCGGAACTTGAGTTATATGGCTCAACAAGAGAAGAATATGCCTTTCTCAGAATTTTTAAAGATGCTAGAAGCAAGGTGTTAAAAGTAATAACTCCCTGTTCGCCGGAAGATATAGAAAGATTAAGATAGTTAATTTTCATCTCAAAAGTCTAACGCTCGTAAACCATTTGATTCACATCTCTCCAATATCCCCTTAAACCCTAAAACCTCTTAACTCTTTATCCCTGCTTTTTCCCTTCTTGATTCGGCTTCGCGTGCTAAACTTTCAAGAGTATTTGTGGCAAAAACCTCAGACTCACTAGCAACATCCCAGAGAGCTACATGCGCTCTCCAGCCATCTTGTCTTGGAACATAGATTGCTTTTAGGCCCAGTTCTCCGAGATATGCCGGAGCTCCTTTAATTTCTCTGTAATCCATAAAATTCTCAATTAAGAGCATTATTTAAATATTAGTGCAATTTAGAGCAAGAAGAAAAGATAATTATTTAAACTCTGAAAATATTACATTAATATGGAAAACGAAATGCAATTTATTAGACAAGATTTAACGAAATTGAGAAGGGACATGGAAATAATAAAGAGATTATTAATATCTCAGAGAAAAATAGAACATGATGGAGGAGAACTTACAGATTGGGCAAAGAACGAACTTGAAGAAGCAAGAAAAACCCCTGAACTTAAATATGTTTCTCTAGAAGAGGTTAAAAAGAGAATATCAAAAAAATGAGCTTTTTGGTGAATATTAGTCCAAACGCACAAGGCTATTTAGATAAATTACCCAAGGAGATTTCTATAAGGATAATTAACAAACTTGAGACAATAAAAGAAAATCCTGTTAGATTTTTACAACATTATGAAGGAAACTTTTATAATCTGAGAATAGGAGACTTTTAGAGTTTTAATGGATATAGACTTTGTAAGGAAAATTATTTGGGTTAGGATAATTGATAAAAGAGACAGAGTTTATAAATAGTTTTTCACCCCTAAATAAGCATTTCTATAAAAAAGACATAATCTTAAAAAACTATTTTACAAAGGATATTGTCAAGTTAGCGATACGTAATTGTCTCTGACAAATTTTATCAAGCTCAACAACTTATTTCTTCCCAATTTAAGTTTTACCTTTGCTTCTTCTGCTGGTGTTTTTCCTCCAAGTTCTTGATTTGGATTTACAAAATTATGAATTGTTCTTCTCAAATCCAAAAAACATTTTGCACCATAAAAACTTTTGAAACTGCTTCTAATTGAAATTATCCTATCTTTTGTTTTTCCATTATATCTTTCAATTGGATTATTATTATGTTTCACTCCATGTTTTTGATAAGCAATTGAAATACCAAAATTTAATTTACAAACTCTATTAAACAATTTCATAAAGGCAGTTTTATAATTAGCAAATTTATCACAAGTAAATTCTATTAATTTCCTGTCCCTAACTTTTTTATTCTTTTCTCTTTTGTAAATTTCCAACATCTGCTCATAACAACTATTCTTAATTTGTTTTAGAAATTCATAGCACGCCTTTTTTGTTCTTTTATCGACTAAAGAATGGGCTAAAACAAATTTTGTTTTACTATCAATAGCATTTAAATCATAGTTATCTTCTCCAGAAACTTTTACATATTTTTCATCGTAATGAATTCCACCAACTATTTTTGGCTTAACAATTTCATTTATCGGATTTTAAAAAAACAGAATATTTATTGCACCATTCTCTAACTGCTTCTTGACTAACTTTAACACCATCATGCTGCCAAAGATGATCTTTTACTTGAAACAAAGATAATCCTTCATTATGTAAATGAATTGCTCTAACAATATGTTTTTTGCCATATCTCATTCTTTCAAATCCATCTTGTTTAATAAATTTTATTTTACAATGATTGCACAGATAAAGTTGCTTTACTCCAGATTTGTTATACCTTTTTCCTCTTTTTGAAATATTTTCATTTTTACATCTTGGACATTTCATAGTATTTTACCTCCTTTCAAAGATGTAAAACCTCTTAGATATTTAAACTTATCCCTTTAAGTTGACAATATCTTTACAAAGCAATTGAATTATTAAAAGCCGATTGTCCAAAAGAAGGATGTGTCTGGCGCGAGAGGATTTAATCGCGTTCTTCATAATCCCCCCGAACCCCCTTCAAGAACCTCAAATCCTCTTTCCTTAAACAACGAAAAGATAATTATTTAAACTCTGAAAATATTGAATTAATATGATATCTTACACAGCAATAATAAGAAAAGGAGATAAGCAATTTGTAGCATTATGCCCAGAAGTAGATGTTGTTAGTCAAGGTTATACAGTTGAAGAGGCAATAGCTAACTTAAAAGAAGCTGTTGAATTGTATATTGAAGAAATGGGAGAGCCTGAAGAGTATTCTAATTCAGACACTTTTGTTGTAAAATTTGAGGTAAAAAACCTTGGCCAAACTGCCCAGATTATCAGGTAAAGAGGTTATGAAAGCACTTTCTAAAGCAGGTTTTCAGGCAGTTAGACAAAGAGGGAGTCATGTAGTTATGATTAAACAAACACTTCAAGAAAAAATTCCCCTAGTTGTTCCAATGCATTCAGAAATAGATAAAGGAACATTATTGGAAATTATTCGTCAATCGAAGATGAATAGAGAAGAATTCCTTAATTTGTTGTAAAATTTCAATCAACCATTTCCATAAAAAAACAATAAATCAATTAAATTATTAAACTCCGATTGCCCTTCGAAAACGTGTCCTTGGGGCGAAAGGGTTTAATCTATCCCAAAGCCCCAAACCCCCCCCCCCCCCCACACCCCCTCCCTTTTTATTGTCTAAACACAAAATTTTTTAGACATTTGGG
>ORJL010184228.1_pt1 | contig 22575 bp, 19 predicted proteins | sample 1779941 | NCBI WGS metagenome assembly ORJL01 (sample SAMEA104232317, study PRJEB22302) | groundwater metagenome | biome: forest; feature: aquifer; material: groundwater | place: USA | collected 2011-08-07 | depth 5.8 m
CCCAAAGAACTTATATTTTTACCAGCTGCAGTAATTTGACCCTTAATTACGGGGTCAGAAAATATAGTATCGGCGGTTGGAGCACACACAATATCTCCCAGAGTCATCTGCGCAGGCGTTTCATCAACACCATAAACACCGTAAGTGGCGTAAAGCATTTCTGCCTGCGTTCGAATCCCCGCAAGGTTCGCCTTAATTGCCGAATCGGCAGCCTTAGTGCGTGCCGTATTTAGTGACGCAAGAACAATAGAAGAGAGGATGCCGATGATGGCAATAACGACCAAGAGCTCGATAAGCGTAAAACCTTTATTACTGTTCATGTTTTTTAAATTCTATCACGCCAAACAAAAAACCAGCTTTCAAGCTGGTTTTTTGTTGCTAAAAACAAAGATTTTTTATTCTTTACAAACACCACTAAGAAAACCACGATCTACACCAGCGGGTGTAACAACCCTAGATGCTCCAGTACTATCAACACACCACGATGTTGCTGGTGCGGTTTTAAGAGGCATTGATACTGCCCAAGACGATGCAGTACTAACACAACTACCGTTTGCCATACCGGTTGAACTAATTGCGTTTCCAGCAGAAGTAACCTGACCCTTAATTACGGGATCTGCAAAAAGTGTGTCTGCGGTTGCGGCACAAGCAGCAACAGCAAAGGCTGTAGGGGTTGCGTCAACACCATAACCACCATTTGTATCGTAAAGCATTTCAGCTTGTACTCGAATACCTTCAAGGTTGCCTTTGATGGCTGCGTCTGCTCCTTTACCACGAGCTGTGTTTAAGGAAGCAAGAACAATGGAAGAGAGGATGCCGATGATGGCAATAACGACCAAGAGCTCGATAAGCGTAAAACCTTTATTACTTCTGTTCATATTTTTTAATTTAAATTATCTATTTGGCTCATCAAAAGCCTTAATTTTTAAGATTTTTATATTATATCAGCCTGATTAGAATATAGGAAGACATGTGTGGACAACCAGCTAACTAGCTTCTTTAGTTTGTAGCTAGTTAGCTTCGTTAGCTTTTTAAATCCCAATTTTCTCCCTAACAAGCTAAGGAAGCTAAAAGCTACTTTCCTGCCAAATTAGAACCCTGACGAAGCGATGTTGTAAATCGGCACCAATACAGAGGCGAGCAAGATTCCAACACCAAGTCCAAGTGCAACAATCATGATTGGCTCAATCAAGCTCACCAATGTGTCGACTGCGGTATTCACCTCACGGCGATAGAAGCGAGCTACTGTTTTTAATATTGGGGCGAGTTTACCTGTTTCCTCTCCAACCCTAATCATCTGTATCATCATATTTGGCATTTCCTCATATTTATACAAGGCATCAGAAAGAGGGACACCGCCACGAACATCTTCCGCTACCTTAGATAAAATTTCTTCATATATTTTACTGTCCACAACAGAAGCACTGATTTCAATAGAGCGAACCATTGAAATTCCAGAAGAAAGCATTGTGTCCATGTTGTCGGAAATACGAGAAAGGTATAATTTTTGGAAAAGATCCTTAACATAAGGAATTGATAATTTCAAACGATCAACATACAAACCACCCTCAGCCTTAAACTTAAATTTCCAAAAATAAACAATAAAGCTTATCAAAAGGAGTAAAAAAAATAACCCATAATCAACAAGGAAGCCACTCATAAACAAAACTACTTGTGTGTAAATAGGAACCGTCTGCCCGCTTTCTTCCAAAATTCCTGCGAGCTTTGGAATAACCATCGTAAGCATCAAAATCATAACAACAAAGAAAGTACCGATAACGAACGCAGGATAAATCATAGCTCCGCGAGCCTTTGAGGTAAGTTCGTACGACCGTTCCATTTGATCCGCGAGACTAACAAAAGTATCAGACAATTTTCCAGATTCTTCTCCGGCCTTAACCATGTTCACGTAAAACGGAGAGAATAGAGCTGGCCTTTTTGCCATGGCCTCTGAAATAGAAAGTCCACCTTGAATATCGTCAGAAAGAAGAGTTAGGTTGTTTCGGATAATTGTTTTTTCAGATTCTGCAGCAAGCAACCTAAACGCCTTAAGCACTGAAACATTTGCGTCAAAAAGTGTCGCAACCTGTCTAGAAAGCATAACAACGTCTTTTGCTGAGACACTTTCAAAAAGAGCGACTTTTTGACTGAAAAAACCACCGGTCTTACCTTCTTCGATTTCTTCAAGCGAGGCAACGACTAAACCACGACGCTGAAGAGCCGTGATTGCCATTTCTTGAGTTGCAACATCAATAGTGCCTCTCTTTTCTTGCCCGTCTTGAGTTATTGCTTTATATGAAAAAATCATACCAGTACTTTTTTATTATCTTAAGAAAGTGATCTTTCCAAACCCTTTGGATTAAGCGAGTAAGTGTAAGCGCTCTCTGGTGTAATTTCACCCATTGAAACAAGTTCCAATAATGAGTGATTCATATCTATCATCCCCTGCTCTGATCCGGTTTCAATAACCATGTTTATTTCGTGTGTCCTTTTTTCTCTAATCAAATTCGCAACCGCATTATTTTTTATCAAAAGCTCGTATGCTGGAATCATTCCACCAGAAATACGTGGAACGAGTCTTTGTGAAAAAATGCCAAGCAAACTTGAGGCGAGTTGCACACGAATCTGATCTTGCTGTCCTGCGCTAAACGAATCAACGATACGATCGATTGTTTGGGCAGCATTATTTGTGTGTAAAGTAGAAAAAACAAGATGTCCGGTTTCGGCGGCAGTAACAGCCGTTGCCATTGTCTCAGGATTTCTCATTTCTCCAATCATAATGACATTCACGTCCTGTCTAAAAACAGAATTAAGACCCGTCTGAAAATCTTTAGTATCTATTCCCACTTCGCGCTGGTCTACTATTGAACGATTTTGTTCAAAAATATATTCAATCGGATCTTCAATAGTGACAATATGCTCTGCTCTTTCGGTGTTTATGAGATTAACCATTGAAGCGAGTGTTGTTGATTTACCTTGACCGACTGGTCCAACAACAAGGAAAAATCCTTGCTTCCTCCTTGCAAAATCAGCGAGTATTGGTGGTAGTTTTAATTCTGGCAACGTCTTCACCCTTGGGATAAGTCGAAGTGCGATACTTACCATCCCCTTTTCCATGAAAGCACTTCCTCTCATTCTCGCCTCTCCGTTATTAAAATCATACGAAAAATCAAACTCTTGTTTTTCAAAAAATTTCTTAGTTCTATCTTTTCCAATCAATGATTCCAATAAACCAACAGCATCATCTTTTGTAAGTACGTCTTTTTTTACAAGATAGTTAAGATTTCCAGAAACACGCACCGCGGGATGTCTTCCCTCTGAAATATGCAAATCTGAACCACCTTCAGTAATAACGGTGGTGATTAATTCTTTGAGTACTTTGTTATAATCCATTTTTCAAAATTACTATTATTACTATTTATTTGGAAATTCCCATTATTTCCATAACTTTATCAACAACCTCTGTTGGAGTAGCTGTTGCCTTAACAATATACCCCTTGGCTCCCAAACTTATTCCCCTGTCTATATCTTCCTGCTGTCCACGATTTGAAAGTATTATTTTCGTCGCACCTTTGGCTAAATTTTCTTTTTTTATTGCTTCTAACACCTCAAACCCATCCATCGATGGCATGACGATATCAAGCAATACGATATCTGGAATAAAACCACTTCGTAATTTTTGAAGAAGATCAAGACTCCCTAAAGAAGCGCTTACATCAAAACCTCGCTCGGTAAACTTTAAACTATACATATCAAGTAAAAAATTATCGTCATCAACAATAATTATTTTTTTATTTACTTTTTGCATAATATTTATATTCCTTCACAAAAAACCAACTTCTTCTCTTCGCAAAACCTACGTGAAGACACTATATATCATACTACAAAAACTCCTTATCCACCTCATTACAGTGAATTAACTTCCTGAAAAGCTATTTCGCCCCGAAGTGCTTTCATTATTGCGTCTTCTCTCATTGTGAGCATTCCTTTCTTTCTAGCAATTTTCCAGAGCTCTATGTCTGTTGGATCTTTCAAAATCATAGCTTCCACTTCTTTGTCGATATCAAAAATTTCAAACACAGCAACACGTCCACGAGTACCAGACGGACATTCTGGCGATGGCTCAACACTGTAAACATTACCCTCAAGATTTAAATTTTTCTTATATTCATCAGGTAAATCTGCAAACTGCTTATCAAACATCATTTTAATAGCCCCCTCAACAGGCATAGGTCTAATTGAAGTTGGACATGCGATACGAACCAAGCGCTGTGCGATTGAAAGAGTAAGTGTTGGAGCAATCAAATAAGGATCGATACCCATATCAACCAAACGGGGAACGGTTCCGATTGCGTTGTTGGTGTGAATCGTGGCAAAAACCATGTGGCCAGTCAATGAAGCTTGGATGGCAAGCTCAGCTGTCTCCTTATCGCGAATTTCACCAACCATTATCACGTCCGGGTCCTGACGCAAAATAGAACGGAGACCTGACGCAAAACTATATCCAATCTCCGGAACAATCTGAGATTGGTTCATCCCAGGAATATTATATTCAACTGGGTCTTCCAAACTAACAACATTTCGTTTTTCACGATCCAATTCGTTCAACATCGAATACAAGGTTGTTGTTTTTCCAGAGCCAGTTGGACCGCTAATCAAAACCAAGCCATACGGCTCAACCATCGCTTTTCTTATTTTTGCCAAGTTCTCTGGAGTAAGACCAATGCTATCGAGAGGTTTAACTCCTTTTTCAGAATCGAGGATTCTCATTGCTATCTTTTCTCCATAAAACGTAGGTAGCGAAGAAACACGAATATCAACTTTTCTACCATCAAGCTTCACAGAAAAACGACCGTCTTGAGGTTTTCTTTTTTCGTCTAACTTCAAGTTGGCAAGAATTTTAATACGAGAAATAACAGCTGCATAAACTTTGAGTGGCAAAAACAAACTTGTGTGTAAAACACCATCAACGCGAAACCTGACTTTAACCTTATCCCCGGCATTTTCAATATGAATATCTGAAGCACCACCTTCTGTCGCATGACGTAAAATAACGGCCACTATTTTAGACACGGGAGCATCTTCGATAATCTTCTCAGTATCAACTTTTTCCTCCGTTTTCCCCTCGTCGAGATCCATATCACCTTGTGGTGGAGTAAGATCCTCAAGCGCATGCGTCACTTCCCCCGTCAAACCCTTGTAGTTGTTGATAATTCCATTGAAATCAGACTTCGAGATAACGAACATCTTAAATGGCATACCAATCTTCGAGGCGATAAACTGAAGCGCATCGCGAGTCTCTATGTTGTCTGGATCCAAAAGACCAACCTCAAGTACTCCTTGGGTAACACCGATTGGCACAAATTTATAGTAAGTAGCCGACTCTTCGGGAATATATTTGAGCACGTCAAAAGAAATAGCTTTTATGTCTATTTGGCGTACTGGAACATTTGAATACTCAGATTTTAGTCTAACAATAAGGTCTTCTTTTATTCCTTTGCCAATCAGAATATCGTCTATGTCTGTATCTCCATGAGACAGGCGTGAATTTATTTCATCAAGCTCACTTGTCTTGATAATTTTTTCTTCAGCGAGCTTGTCGAGAAAACTCATAGTTATTTAAAAATAATTTTAATTATTAGCTTTTTTATTGTGATAACCTTCCTGAAGTTGTACCGGTGTTAGTTTCAAGAGAGGTAGAAATAAATGGGTTCTTTCTTCCCGCTTGTTCCTCCGTCAAATTAACACTGTGATCTTGTAGCCGAGTAAACGACGCCTCGGAAAATAATGCTTTATCTATCCGAATTGTTTTTAGGTTACTTAATATTTTTAAAATTTGAGAACCAGTGGTGTCGTTTGATGTCTCCAAACCAGAAGCAGCTGGAACAGCCGTAATTAAACTATTTTCATCTTCAGATTTCACAATAAAGGAAGAGTATGCCCAAAAACCGACCCCAATGACCACTGCTGCTATGATGAAATTTTTTATATTTGGCGAAATCATATTCTCTTTCTTATTTTAACCAAAACGTATTAAGTTCTATTCTAAAAGTATACAAATCTTTATCTTGCGAAGACATCGGGGCGTCAAAGATAACAGACTTTATCTCAACCAAGCGCAAGCTCGTCTCAATTTCCTTTAGGAAAGAAACGCAGGTGGGGTATGAGGCGACCATGGTGAATCCGAGGGTTACCGTTCCATAATCTGAATTTCCAAGATCTGGAGCATTAGTTGGGGCTTTTTGACCAATAGCGGTCTTAGGGACAGCTTGCGGTGTACTTCCAAACTCAATCGCGCGAAGAATTACTCCGTAACGCTTAGCGATATTATTGATTTCAAGAATAAGGCGGATATTATCGATATTGCTTGGCAATAATTTCTCTAGTTTAAGCTTTTGCTCTTCGGGAATTTCGTTGACTATACTTAAGAGTTTATCTTTTTGACCAAGAATAAGTTTTGAATTATCGAGTGCCTCGTTATAACTAGCAAGTTCAACTTTCTTTGCTTGTATCTTTTCGTAATTTGGATTGGTAAACATAAATAGCATCAATCCTGATGTTCCGAGCAATAAAATTGGAAAGATTATTTTAAACATACTAGTTGGAATTATCGTTACTATTACTCTCCCCTGTCCACAACAACTGGTCGCGATAGGAAATAAAAATTGGATCAACCGTAAGTTTTACTCTAAAAATAACGTTACCTTTTTCGTCCAGGTTAATATTAGAAAAAACATTTTCCTTAATATTTTTATTCTTAGCAAACTCTGACGACTGGAGAGCAAGTGTTTCATAACTTTTTGCTTCTCCATCTAACTCCACTGTTACATCACCTTTCAAATTGTTCGAGTATTCAAATTTATTAAAGCGAACGCTTTTTAGCGTGCTGGTCTGCAAAAGTTCGAAAACTGGAGAAATCACTGTGTGCTTCTGAAGAAGATTTTTTGATATCTCAATCCTTCTCCCTAATGCTTTAAGATTTTCAATAGTTGGAAGTTCAAAAGCTCCTTGCGCTCTCTTTAGGCTCTCACTAGCACTAGTAATATCGCTTGTGATTTTTTTCTCGTAAAGAAAAACTCCAGCTGCCCCAAGAATTGAGGCAATAAAAATAAAAACAGAAATAATAAGAAAAATACCAATAGGCTTTTCTTGGTTTCCATTTTCTTTAACCAAAGACTTCCTTGGAATGAACGATGTTTGATTTTGTGATGGGTAATCCATTGAATTATGAGATGTCCCGTATAAAAATATGTTTAATCAAGTTCTTGTAACCTTCTTAGCGCCAAACCAATCGCTACAGCAAACTCCGGCCCTGCTTCTTGTAAAACTTCTGTCAAAAACGCAGGAGCTTCAACTTTTGAAAACGGGTCGCCGTAAGAAACTTCAGCTTCTAAGTTCTTTGCCGCTACTTCGCGGAAACCTTTTAAAAGAACACCACCGCCAATAAGTATAATTTTTGAAACACTCTTACCGTATTTTCTTTCGTAGTTTAATAATATCCTATTCGCCTCTGAAAATACATACTCAAGAACTGTGGATGAGATTTCTGCGACGACTTTCCCCTCTTCTGTCTGTGTTTGAGACAATCCATATAATCTTTTTAATTCTTCTGCACGGGAAGATGAGACTCCAAGTGAGTTTGAAATATTTAAAGTAATATCCTGTGATCCTCTATTTATAGTATGTGAACTTTGCATCACTCCTCTTTCAACGATTGAAAGCTTTGTCATTCCAGCCCCCATATCAAACAGCATTGTTGGCGCCAAGTCGTGTCCAAAAGTTGAACGCACAGTGCTAAAAACTTCTATTTCAAAAAATCCTGGCTTTAGGTCGTTTCGTAACGCCACACCCTTTAGTCTTGAAAGCACTTCGTTGTGAATGGCAACAATTAAAACATCCGCTTTTTGAACTTTTGCAGTTGGGGCTGAGCTAGATTTTTCTGGCTCGCTTACTTCTGTTGTCGCACTATCAAACTTTGGAATAATCCACCAATCAAGTGTGACTTCAGAAATCGGCACGGGGATATATTTTCGCGCTTCTATCGGAATAATTTCTTGAAGTTGTTTTTCAACAAGATACGGAATCTCAACAAATGAAATAAGACTACCGGAAAGAGGAATCGCGATTGCGCACTCTTTTGTTGTCACATTGGCTTCGCGAAAAATATCTGCAACAGCCTGAGCGATTTTTTCTTCTGAAAGATTGGTCATTCTGCCAACATCAAGACCAGCAATTGGACCAAGAGCAAGCTCGCCATAAGTTTCAAGCACAGCCTTTCCGCCTTTCTTTTTAAGCTGGACAACCTTAACAAAAGAAGAGCCAATGTCGATACCAACGACACTTTGGCTTTTTGGGGTAAAATTGAGATTAAGTGACCCAAAAACTTTTTTGAAAGGATTGTCCATAAAATTAAAATATCAACTACGCCTAATAGGGCAATATTTGAAAAAGTATTTACAATAGTATAACACAAAGAATTCACCAATTTTCATGGTATTTGTTATTAACACAAAAAAATTACTGAAACCCCTTCGTGACGTTTTAATATTGCTATCTTCTTCAATATATCCAGTTTCTTGCCTTGGGTGCGGAAAAGAAGATGTTGGTTTGTGTGCTGAATGTCTTGCTGTTTTACCACCGCCAGACTTTACACAAGAAGAGCAGATCGTTTCTGCCTTTTCTTATCAAAACAAAGTGGTCAAAAAAGCAATTCGGAGCCTAAAATACAAAAATGGTCAGTACTTGGCGCCGATTTTAGCCAAAGCTCTTTACGAAAGACTGCTTCCAGAACTAGCCGACCGAAAATTACTCCAAAACTGGAGTGGGGCGCTTTTGATTCCAATCCCCCTTTCAGCAAAGCGTCTTAAAAAACGCGGGTATAACCAAGCGGAGCTTTTAGCAGAATCTTTGATTAAAGAAGACTGTGGAGAAAATTTCACTATCGAGAAAAACGCCCTCATTCGTTCTATTGATACTCCACCACAGGCTGACATAAAAAACAAAGGTGAGCGAAAAAATAATGTGCGAGGATGTTTTACCGTAAAAAAACCAGAACTTGTGCGCGGGAAGAATGTAATTTTAATAGACGATGTCGCAACAACCGGCGCAACTCTTCATGAAGCTGAACGGGCTCTCAAAAAAGCCGGGGTAAGAAAATTTCTGAAAATTACCGTAGCGCATTAAAGTAGAATTATTCATTGGCTCAACACGAAAAAATGTGTTAAGTTTTCTCATATTGGAGACGTGATAATGTAAACGGAAAGCGTGCAATGTTTATACAATATATGGAGACGTGGCTGAGTGGATGAAAAGTAAACTGCTTTACTTTTCATCCGGTTTCGAGAGAAGCGAGAAAATGGCCGATGCCGTTAGGCAGGCCATAGGAGGAAGCGAATTCAAGCTATACTCTAAAGAGGAATCGTGCAATGTTTATACAATATATGGAGACGTGGCTGAGTGGTCGAAAGCACCTCACTGCTAACGAGGCGTCCCTTAATCGGGACCGTGGGTTCGAATCCCACCGTCTCCGTTTTGAAGCTCCGTGAAAAACGGAGACGAGCGAGCAAACTGCTTTGCTCGCGTGTGGGATTCGAAGGCCGGAGCGCGACGGCGCGAGGCGGGGTCGCGGAATTTTTCAGCAGAAAAATATCCGTGACCGAACCACCGTCTCCGCAGAAAGAAAGTGACTCTTTGTTTTTTGGCATGTTAAAATTACGGTACTAAACGAATGAAAACCCTATTTTTAAACTACCTTCTTGCTTGGAAATTTTCTGCTTACCTTGGCGCTTTTTTTCTAATTATGTTTGAGGGAGATATTGTAATCTTCGTCTCAAGCTTCTTAACACAGCAAAACTTTTTCTATCTTCCATACATCCTTCCACTTCTTATCGTCGGTGCGATTATTGGAGATTTTCTTTGGTATTCACTTGGAAAATTTATCGGCCGATATCCAGCAAAACTACCGGCAAAAATAATTGAAAGAATAACCAAGCGTTTCGACGACGGTATCGCAAATCGCCCAGAAAAACTTCTCCTAGTAACAAAATTTATCTACGGAACCAACCACATCACCCTTATTCGAACAGGGATGCTCAACCTACCAACTAAAAAATTCTTTAGTGCAGACATAAGAGCTATTCTTGTTTGGGTTTTCTTTGTTGGTGGAATCGCCTATTGTGCGAGCGCATGGATACCACATCTCAAAAACTATTTTCGTTACGCCGAAATTGGTCTTGCTCTAGGATTACTTCTTTTTCTCTTTATCGAACGTCTCGTTACCACTATTTTTGAAGATAATCTTCTCGGCAATAATCAAAAGAAAAACTAATTTCTAGTTTGCTATACTAAAAGCAAACACATGCAACCATCCTTTGAAGAAAAAACACCCATTTCCTCTTTGTTTAAACTAAAACAAGAGCAAAAAGAGGCCCTAACTAAACTAAACCTAAAGACCGTTCGAGATCTTCTCTATCATTTACCTTCTCGATATATAGACTTTGGCTCTTCTCAAGCTGTTCTTTCTTCGCGCCCAGGCGACCGTGTCATTTTTTTTGGAAAGCTAACCAACCTTAAAACAAGTAAGGCTTTTCGAAAGAAAATCCCGATGGCTGAAGGAACCCTAACCGACCACACTGGGTCAATAAAAATAGTTTGGTTCAATCAGCCATATCTGGCAAAAATGATTCCAGCTGAATCTTCGGTGAGAGTTAGTGGGGTTATCTCGGAAAGAAACGGCTCAAAATATCTCGCCAACCCAGACATTGAACATGTTGCGGAACTTCCACTTCAAAACGGACTTTTGGGAGAATCGGTAATGACAGAGAGCATGATTCCCGTATACGAGGAGAGTAAAGGAATCTCTTCTTTGTGGTTCCAGCACTCAATAAAAAAACTTTTGCAAGCAAGTTTTTTGGATACATTGGAAGACCCTATTCCAAGTGAAATTTTGGCGCACTACAAACTTCCCTCACTCAAAGATGCTCTTATCTTCATTCACAATCCAAAAAACGAAGCTCACGCCTCCGCCGCGCGCAAGCGTTTTGCTTTTGAAGAAGTATTTTTTATCCAACTCCAAAGACAGCAAGCAAAGTTTGAATTTGAAAAAAATAGTTCTTTCGTTATTGAGCCTAGCGAAAAAGAAGTACGTACTTTTGTTGAGCGCTTTCCATTTGAGGCAACCCTCGCGCAAGAGAACGCAATTAAAGATATCTTAGAAGATTTCAAAAGTGGAAAACCAATGTCCCGACTACTTGAAGGTGATGTTGGCTCAGGTAAAACGGCCGTTGCTGCGACTGCGTCTTATGCCGTAATCTCCACAAGCCCAAAAGACAACCGTGCCGCACGACTTCAAGTGGCCTACATGGCGCCAACAGAAATACTGGCCTCTCAACATTTTGAGTCCTTTATTAAATATTTCACCCATATGAATATTTCCGTCGGATTAATCACCGGCTCTGGATGTAGAAAATTTCCGTCAAAAGTTAACCCGAACTCTTGGACCGATATTTCGCGAACTCAATTTTTGAAATGGGTAGCAAACGGAGAAATTCCAATTGTGATTGGGACACACGCCTTAATCCAAAAAAGCGTTTCATTCAAAAGATTGGGTCTCGTTATTATCGACGAACAACACCGCTTCGGTACAAACCAAAGAATGAAGCTTGCACGCAAAGACGATTTTGCTCCACATCTTCTTTCAATGACAGCAACTCCAATCCCCCGCACACTTGCACTCACGGTCTATGGCGACCTCGACCTAACACTTATCGACGAAATGCCAGCTGGACGGAAACAGGTCATAACCGAAATCGTCACCAAAGGAAAACGTGACAAAGTCTATGAAAAAATAAAAGAAGAAATCACAAGCGGAAGACAGGCTTATATTATTTGTCCGCGAATAGATGAGCCGGATCCTGATAAGGCTATGGCACTAAACGCAAAATCGGTAATAGCTGAAGCGAAGCGCTTAAAGAAAAGTGTTTTCACTGACTCTGTAATTGGAATTATTCACAGCAAAATGAAACGTGAGGCGCGCGACAAAGTAATGGATGATTTTCTCGCTGGCAAAATGCACATTCTCGTGGCGACTTCTGTTATTGAGGTTGGCGTCAATATTCCAAACGCCACTTCCATTATTATCGAGGGCGCGGAGCGATTTGGTCTTGCTCAACTCCATCAACTTCGCGGGCGCGTACAAAGAAGCAATCATCAATCGTACTGCTATCTCTTCCCAGAGTCAGATGGTGAAAAATCAAAAGCCAGACTAAAAGCAATAGTCGAGGCAAAAAATGGGTTTGAGCTCGCAGAACTTGATTTGAAACTGCGTGGCCCAGGAGAATTATCTGGCGGAAAACAGTGGGGGCTTTCTGATATAGGAATGGAAGCGCTGAAAAATCTGAAAATGGTTGAGGCTGCACGAGAAGAAGCTAAAAAAATAATTCTTGAAAATAAAATCTCTAAATATCCGGCACTAAAAGAAAAATTGGCAGAAAAAACCGCAACGATACACTTTGAGTAGGATTGTTTTTTCCTGATTCGAACCAGGGACCGCAGAGGTATAAGATTTATTTCATAGTCCGTCCTCCTGGATTCGAACCAGGGACCGCAGAGGTATAAGCTCTGTGCTCTAACCAACTGAGCTAAGGACGGACTATAAAATTTTCAATTCATATAAACGGTTCACTCGGCCTAAATGTAAGTAAACTTCCACTTATTCCTCGTTGCCATTTATAAGCTCTGTGCTTCATTGAGCACAATGACCTACTGGGCTAAACCAACTGAGCCCCGCCCGTACCGAGCGGACTCGTTCCGTTCGGGCGGGTAAGGACGGACGCATATTTTCAATCAGCCACGGATGAAGTCTACATTTTTAGCGCAAACAGTTCAAGTAAAGAGTCGAAATCAACATATTCACATATGCTATACTGGCGACTCAGAAAATACACAAAATGAAAAAACGACAAATCGAATCACTTCATAATCACACAAAAATCTCAGACGGAGCGTTAAGCCACAAAGAAGTTTTATCGCTCGCCGAAAAGCTTGGGTATAAAACGCTAGCGTTCACAGACCATGATGTCTTGCCGAGTGAAAAAACAATTTCCTTTCTAAGTAAATACAAAGGAGATGTACGAGTAATCTTGGGGATTGAAATTTCTGCTGAGCACCCCAAAGACGCCACAAACGGCGATGGAACCCTCCACGTAATCGGGCTTTTCGTTGATCCAAAAAATAAAAAACTTCGCTCTTTTGTCGAGAAACAAACCAAAATGAGAATTAGTCGAATGAAGAAAACCGTTCTTCGTCTTCAGAAATACAGTCTCTCTATTACCCCGGAAGAATGCCTCCGTAAAGCTGGAGAAGGAACCGTTGGCAAACCACATATTGTCTCTGTTCTTCTTTCAAAAAAGAAAAACTTAACCATATTCAAAAAATCTATTGAGGAAATGAAAGAGGCCTCAAAGACTAATGAGAAAATAAAAAAAGAATATGATTTGATGATGTCTATTGGGGAGTACCAATATCCATATAGTCTTTTTTTGGGACACCACGCTTTCAAACCATGTTCTGTTGAAATAGATGATAAGCCGGATTTAGACGAGGCAGTCACTCTAATTCGAAATGCTGGAGGTTTAGCTTTCATTGCTCACTATTTCACAACAAGAAGAGAAGTACCTCCAAAGCTTGTAGAAAAATTGCTCAAGCAAAAACGTATTGATGGGCTTGAAACAACTTATGGTTTGGGAATCAAAGGAAAGTATAAGAAGGAAGTAAAAGAAGAGCAGGAGATGCTCAAAAAGCTGATCAAAAAATATAAAGCACTAGAAAGTGGTGGTGGTGATTCTCACACCAAAAGGGATTATGAATTCTATGCTTCTAAAAAATCACACTATCAAAACGTCAGTGGAAAAATAGATTTGATTGAGGAGAGATTAAATAAAATATCAAAATAACATTTTGATATTAAAATTTAAATCATTTTACAAAAATAAACTGTTCGCCTTCTTCCCAAAAATTATCTTGATGTTTATGGTCGCCAACTAGCCACATAAAACCATCAACTCCATGCACAACTCTAAATTCACTCTTGTGTCCTTTTGAATCAACCTGTGATTGCATTCCTATCTGAAGAGACTCGAGTCTAGGCTGGTCTATATACTGTCGGCGCAATTGAGGGCCAACTTCCATTGGGCAGTACTTAAGACCAAGACTTAGTGCTCTATCTTGAATTTCTTTAAGGTAAGCACCGTTTTTAAAACCAAGTTCACCAACAGTGATGCAGATTAAATCTATCTTTATTTCTTTAGAAGCCAGATCGAAGGAGGGATCATTGAGTATGTCGTTAGCCCAGTCACCAATGCGAAATCCTAATTTCAAAATATCTTCCTTAAGTTCATCGGTATTTTTATAATTACCAATTGTAATAGTTTTCCAAGATGAGAATTTATTATTCATATCCACATTAAAAACATACCGACATAGATAAATCTAGCTGTTCTATGAAACTATATCTATCCCTTCCCCTTTCTTTGGCATTATGCCGTTAGCCACAAGAATCTTTTCAAACTCCTCACGTTCAATAGTTTCAACAGAGATAAGTTCTTTGGCGATGGCATCAAGTATTTTTCTATTTGCTTTTATTTCTGTCTGCGCCTTCTTCATCGAGTCGTTCATTATCTTTGAAACTTCCTCGTCAATTTTTGCAGAAACAACTTCTGAATATCCGTGGTCTGAAACACCTGTGCCAAAAAGCACACGTCCACCAGAACCCTCAAGAGCCACGGGTCCCATTTTGTCAGACATTCCATACTTCGTGACCATGTCGCGTGCAAGAGCGGTTGCAACCTGCAAGTCGTTTGATGGTCCTGTTGTGAGGTCACCAAAAACTGTTTCTTCTGCGACATATCCACCAAGTGAAACAATGATGTCATCCAAAAATTCTTTCTTTGACTGGAGCTTTCTTTCTTCAATCGGAAGTTTAAGAGTGTATCCCCCAGCACGCCCGCGGGCAACGATTGAAACTTTGTGCACAGGGTCAGCGTATGGCAAAACCGATGCAAGCAAAGCATGTCCAGCTTCGTGATAAGCGGTGATTTCTTTTTCTTTAACTGAAAGAAGATGACTCTTTCTTTCTGGCCCCATCATCACCTTTTCAATAGAACGAATGAGGTCATATTGCGAAACTTTTTTACGAACCTCGCGGGCAGCCAAAATTGCACCTTCGTTCATAAGTGAGAATAAGTCAGCACCAGAAAATCCAGGGGTACGCTCAGCGATAACACGGAGATTAACATCTTCGGTCAACGGCTTTTTCAAACTATGAATTCTCAAAATTTCTTCACGTTCATCGCGATCAGGCAAATCCAAAATCACACGTCGATCAAAACGACCTGGGCGAAGCAAAGCTGGGTCCAAAACATCTGGTCTGTTTGTCGCGGACATGACAATCACTTTTTCAGTCGGCTCAAAACCATCCATCTCAACCAAGATTTGATTTAATGTCTGTTCACGTTCGTCGTTGCCACCACCAACGCCTGTACCACGTACCCGTCCGACAGCGTCAATCTCATCGACGAAAATAATGGCTGGCGCGGCTTTTTTGGCCATTGCGAAAAGGTCACGCACGCGAGAAGCACCAACGCCGACAAACATTTCCACGAACTCTGAACCTGAAAGATAGAAGAATGGGACCGCTGCCTCCCCTGCAACCGCGCGAGCAAGCAAAGTCTTTCCTGTACCTGGCGCACCCATCAAAAGAACGCCCTTTGGAATACGCGCACCAATATCCAAAAACTTTTTAGGATTTTTCAAAAAATCGACAATCTCTCGAAGTTCTTCTTTTGCTTCCTTAACGCCAGCGACATCTTTGAATGTCACTTTCTGATTTAAGTCTGAGGGGTCGATGACACGAGCTTTTGATTGCCCGAAAGTGAAGGCCTGCATACCTGCGCCTTTTACTTGTCGAGACAAGAACCAAAAGAAAAAGATTACAAAAATAATCGGAATGAGAAATGGCAAAATATTCAAAAACCAAAATGATGCTCCGCGGTCATTTGAAATAACAACCTCTATTTTTGAAAGTTTTTCAGAATTGACTCCATAACGAGAAAGAGTTTCTGACAGTGCTGACTCAGCTTCCTTCTTTGAAGCACGCAAGGTGTCGTCTGTAAGAGTGAGTGCCAACTTCTCCCCTTCAACAGAAATCTTTTTCACCTTCCCTTCTTGTACCAAGCTAGCCACTTCCGAAATAGGAATGTCTACTGCTTTTTTGGCGTTGTCAGATATATATGAATAAAGTGAAGTTATTAATAGAAAAATTAAAAGCGCGGTAGCAATATTACTCACCAAACCAAGTGTGGTCATCGGCTTTGGTTCTTTTTTATCACCCTTTCCGTCTTTTACTCCTTTCATTTTTGGCATTTTTATTTGCATAGTTTCGATATTATACACCAGTTTTAAATAGTGTTGAACTTAGCATTATTATCATAAATTCTTCTTTTTTGAGGTACACCCGAAAGACACGAATAATTTTTTGCTAAAAATTTTCTCTGCTCGCGCCGTCGCGCTGTGCAAGGTCTTTCGGATGTACCTCCGGTATTTTAGACCCAAAAACTAATCTTTTTGATTTTTCTTAAAAATCTAGACTTTTCCTTTTTAAAAACATTACGGAGCGCGATGCTCAATTGCGACATGTGAAGCAATTGAGAGGCGGAGGCTGGCGAGCCGAGTCGGGGTCGCGCAAATTTTTAGCAAGAAATTATGCGTAATGCGAGTATATGATTTAGACGAAATCATGTCGCGCGACCGTCCATTGACGCGCGACTCTTATCAACAGAATTTTATCGTGTTTTTAAAGAGGAAAAGTAAAAAACCTATAACTCATGTTAAAATTACCCGGTGACTTCCTTTATCGAAAACAAAAAAGCACGCTTTAATTACGAAATCACAGAAACCTTTGAAGCCGGTATTGAGCTTCTCGGCCCTGAGGTTAAGTCTATTAAAGGTGGTCAGGGCTCGCTTGAGGGAGCTTATGCTGTCGTCCGCGGAGGAGAAGTTTTTTTGCTTGGTTCAAATATCCCTCCATATCAAGCTCAAAATATGCCTGGGGGCTACGACCCGCTTCGCACGAGAAAACTTCTTTTGACCAAAAAAGAAATATTGGAACTCTCTCATATGGAGAAGGAGAAGAAGTTGACAATGGTGCCACTTTCGATGTATAATAAAAAAGGTAAGATTAAAGTGTCGCTCGGAATCGCTCGCGGTAAAAAGAAATTTGATAAACGCGAGACTTTAAAAAAACGAGACGACATGCGTGAAATAAGTAGAACTTTGAAAAACAGTCTTTAGTCGGTGTAGGGGAATTTTTTTCTTACCTGTATCCCCTAGCGCCCAACAAGCTAACGACTAATCTAAATACGGGGATGATTTGCTTAGACAGCTGATCTATTCTCGTGTGTGCGAGCCAAGCTGTGATGACTTGTTAAACCGTCACAAAACATAAGTGCAAACAAAAATGCACAGGGCCTAACTGTTTCTCCTTATTTTAAGGCCAACAGTTTCGCCGTCGCTTTCGCTTAACTAAACTTAAGTAGAAGGTCGTTCGTCACTTTGCAGTCTGGTAGAGGTGAACGGGCGTTATATTTCCGGACTAAGCGTATTTCAATCTTCGGGAGTACTAACTGAAAAATAGAGGATATGTGTGAAAGGATTTTGTTTGCTTTAAACCTTTCATGTTGAAAACCAAAAAACAAACTAAGCTCGTAGACTCACACCTGAAAATCATCTGCACGGGGGTTCAATTCCCCCCATCTCCACAAGTATAAAAACCAGCCCGCCCTTTGCGGGCGGTTTTTATTTGTGTAGATGGAGTAAGACATGGGAATGTCTTACGTGGGGAATTGAAAGCCGGAGCGCGACGGCGCGAGGCGGGGTCGCGAACTTTTGTAGCAACAAAAGATTTGTGACCAATCCCCCCATCGAACTATTTCCGAAAACTTTTTGCGACGGCAAAAAGTTATTTGTGGCCGATTTCCCTTCTTTTCCCCCAATTGTAAATATCTTTATAAGGTGTTAGAAATAATCCAGATTCGCTCATCAAACAAACAAGGAGAATGTGATGAAACGATACGACTTGTATCTTTATCTTGCTCGGCTGAGCCTGCGTCGCTATATGGCCACAGTATGTGGTCATCATACAAAGCGTACAGGCAAAATATCAGCTTTCGGACACACGGTCACAACCAAAATGCCGGTAAACGAGGACGGTTCGGTGGACTACTGCCTCGACTGTATCGGCAAGATGGCAATCCAGTGTGCGTGGTGTGGCAATCCGATTTTCATCGGCAAGCCGATTACACTCTACACACCGGTCAGTGCCGACTTCAAGATTCCCGAATATGCCGTTGTCTACGAGAGAGAGCCGTCGTTGCAACTTGTCGGCTGTCTCCGCTGGGATTGCGCAGAAACTGGCGCAGACCGAGCTGGGTTCTGGGTCCCGGGTGAAGACGGCAAGGGGCGCGTGGAGCGAGTACCGAGCATCTACGAAATGATTCTTGCAATGAAGGGTTCGTCGATGGTCCTCGTCAACGACACAGGCGATATCGCCGAGGCGATGAATCCCGTGCTCGTTCCCCTCAAAAGACAGAAAGCGGGATAACCAAGAAGCCCTTCTGTTATGAAAGAGCTGATGTCGCGAGATATCAGCTCTTTATTTTTTCCCCCAAAAAAACGCAATCTCACCCCAGAAGACACACTTAGCGTTTTGCTTAGTGTATTTATAAAAATTGTTTACTCGGTTTACTTAAAAATTTAGACGTGCTATAAAAATTTACACTGTTAATTAATCAAGTCAAACAATGAATACTGAGAAAATGGAAGTTGTTAGAACTCCAATACTAAAACGAATATTCGATATAATCGGAAGCATTATTATAATTGTGGCTCTTTCCCCAGTCATGCTGGCGATACTCCTTCTCTATTATCTTGAACAACGATTATTTCCACGGGCCCGAGGACCACTTTTATACAAAGAAATTCGAATATCACAAGGAAAACCTTTTAATTTTTACAAGATTAGAACTTTTACATGCTCCGCACTAGAAAGAGCGGACGGAAGCGGAATTGTTCACACCAAAAACCTAGAATCCGATTTCCGCAATCTTACCTTTATGGGGATGGTGCTCATACAAACTTATCTAGATGAGTTTCCTCAGCTTTTTCTTGTACTTTTGGGTAAGATGTCGTTGGTGGGACCACGTCCGACAAACCCTGAAGCATATGAGCGAGGGGTTGCTGCCGGCCTTCGATCAAAAACAATATTAAAGGCGGGATTAACTGGGTATTTCCAAACTCACAAATCGGTAAAATTTAAGCTAAATCAAGAACAAGTGGACATGGAATACGCGACCTTCTGCAGGAATAATTCCGGACTTAAGGTTATTATCCACGATTTAAAAATGTTAATATTAACTGTGCTTACTCTAATACGTGCCGAGGGACTTTGATTCGTAATTCTATTGATTTCTAACTCGCTCTTTAGACACAGGGAGGTGGTTCATTTTTTGTACAACAAATAGACTAAAACATCATTATTGCTTTTTTGTGTTAGTAAAATTTATTCAGTGTTAAATTAGCTCGCAACTATTGATAGAAGTTTCCTCCTGTAGAAAAATTTTCTAACCTCTTCGGCAACAATCACCGAGGAGGCTATTGGAATAATCATGAGCCACTCAGAAAAAGTAAGTGGTACTGTGCGAAGAATTGTCTGCATAATTGGTGTGTATACCGCCAATATCTGAAACACAATAACTAACATTGTCGCGCCGATGAGATATTTATTTGAGAACCACTCCATACTAAAGATTGATCTATTCTCAGAACGACAGTTCCAAGCATTGAACCATTGGAAAACCGCGAGTGTTGTAAGCGAAACTGTCCACGCTTTAGCAATATCAGTGACAAAATATTGGCTAAATAAAAAAAGTGTCCCAAGCATCATTGGTATCGCCATGACAACCATCCTTTGAATCATGAGTGAATCAACAATGTATTTTTTTGGATGCTCAAAAGTACCCAATAGTAATCCTTTTTCTTTAGGTTCCATAGCCAAGGCCACATCAAGGAATCCATCTGTTACAAAATTAAGCCAAATAATCTGTGCGGCGAGAATCGGCAAAGGATATCCAAGAAACAATGCGACTGAAATCACAAGCACTTCCCCAGTGCTTGTAGAAAAAAGATAAAGAATGACCTTTTTTATGGTCTTGTAAATATTTCTTCCCTCTTCAATTGCAGAAATAATACTCCCAAAATTATCATCAAGTAAAACTATGTCCGAAGCCTCTTTGGCCACTTCGGTTCCTATTTTTCCCATTGAGACCCCTAGGTCTGCGGCAACCAAAGATGGTGCATCGTTGACACCGTCCCCGGTCATGGCAATAATCTCACCTCGTTTTTTATACGCATTGATAATTTGCATCTTGTGCTCCGGCGTCACTCTTGCAAATACGGTCGTGCCAGAAAGTTTATTTGCAAGCTCAATCTCATTCATTGATTCAATCTCATCTCCGGTCAAAACAATATCTCCCTCTTGGTATATTCCGGCTTCTTTGGCGATAGCCCGGGCCGTTATCCTGTGATCGCCAGTAATCATCACCACCTTGATACCGGCTTCTTTGGCGCGACTCATTGCTTCTCTCACTTCAGGTCGAAGCGTGTCCTGCATACCAAAGAAGCCGACAAAAGAAAGTGCGTTTATTGAATCCACTTTCAGTTGTTTTGGGGCATCGTGACGAACTGCAACCGCTATAACCCGCAAACCTTCTTCAGACATGCGCGTGAATATTGCTTCAAGTTCTTCTTTTTCTTTTTTCAAAAGAGCGTGGTTCTTACCCCCTCGCCTAATATCTTTACACAAAGCTAATATTACTTCTGGCGCTCCAGCAACAGTTAATAGTGGACTTTCTTCAACACTATGAACAGTGGCATGATACTTCAACTTATAATCAAAAGATATTTCTGACAGCAGAGGAGATTCACGCAGGAGATCTTCTTTATTGAAACCTATTTTTTCGGAAAAAACTAACATGGCCGCCTCTGTCGGATCCCCAGAAATTCGCCACTCCTTTGACTCTTCGTCATACGAGAGTCGGGCTGTCGAAGCAAGTGCTGTTGCCTTCCCAAGATAGAGAAGTTCATCATGGTCTACTGCATTAATCACATTGCCTTCAAAACTGGTTTCCCCTTTAGGTTCATAACCAGTACCACTAATCTCAAATAGCTTGTCCCCAGCCCATACTTTGCGAATGACGAGTTCGTTTTTGGTAATGGTTCCTGTTTTGTCCACCGCTATCACTTGTGCTTGCCCCAAAGCTTCAACTGCCTGAAGTTTCTTAACAAGAGCGTTTCGTTTTGACATGCGCCAAACCCCCGTGGCAAGAACTAATGTCATCACAATGGGAAGACCTTCGGGGATGATTGAAACAGAAAGAGAGACGACGGTCGTAAACATTTCTTTTGCAGTATGACCCATAGAAACACCGCCAATAAATAATACGGTACTGATTACTGCCACTGTAGCAATAATTAATCTTGAGAGATGTCTAATATTCGCCTTAAGGGGGGTCTCGGTGTCTATGGATGAAATTTGTTTTGCAATCCCACCAATGACCGTGGAGAGGCCAGTAGCAACAACAACCGCACGACCGTGCCCAACAGCAATATGCGTGCCCCTCCAGACCATATTTTTCTGCTCTGCTGTGGGTAAACTATCCCCATCCAGCACCTCAGTAGTTTTATATATAGGTTCAGATTCTCCCGTAAGAGACGCTTCGTCTACTTTTAAACTTTCCGAAAGAACAACTCTTGCGTCGGCGGGGATACGTCCTCCTTCCTGGAGAATAAGAATGTCCCCAGGAACTACTTCTTTATCGGGAATAATGTACTCTTTGCCATCACGAAGTACGGTTGCATTTGTCTCTACAAATTTCTTTAGTGCCAAAAGTGTGTTTTGTGCCTTTCCTTCCTGAATGACGCCGACAACAGCATTAAATATTAGTACAAAAAGAATGATTGAACCGTCAACAGTCTCCCCCAAAGCGAAAACAACCGCACTAGCGGCAAATAGAATATAAATCAATGGACTTTGAAACTGGCTTAGGAAGAGCCGCACCTTGGAGTGCGGCTTCTCTTCGGGAAAACTATTTGCACCATATTGTTTAAGGCGTTCTTTTGCTAAATCAGATGAAAGACCTCGATCAGAGCTTTCAAGTTTATTAAATATTTTCTCTACCGAAAATGAGTACCAGGGTTGTGCCATAACTATAATTATACCTGAATTACTTACTCGTTTCAGTACTTTCTAGATTTTTTCACACACCTTAATAAAAAACAAAAAAACCTGGCCCAAAGGCCAGGTTTGAAATCCTGCAAAAACTATGCGTGGCTACGAATGAAATCCTTCACCTTTTCAGGATCGGGATCCATCAGCGTGAAGAACTTTTCAGCGGACAAAAGCCCTTCCATGCCGGCCGGTGGTTCCCCGTTGCCGCCGAGCGCCTTCTTCATTGCGTCATCAAA